>Ga0129333_10006101_pt1 | contig 11389 bp, 9 predicted proteins | sample CPB6_08_DNA_FD_94474 | JGI IMG/M metagenome (GOLD analysis project Ga0129333, IMG submission 94474) | Freshwater to marine salinity gradient microbial communities from Chesapeake Bay, USA - CPBay_Sum_0.6_0.8_DNA | ecosystem: Environmental > Aquatic > Marine > Coastal | place: USA: Chesapeake Bay...
ATCTCCCGCACAAGCTGCAGTTGCTCGTAATCTTCCAACATAACCATGATGATCAGCCCCCAGCATGTAGATGCAGATATCAAAGCCACGCTCGCGCTTATCGATGTAATAAGCAGTATCTGATGCAAAGTAAGTTAACTCGCCACCAGACTTAACAAGTACCCGATCTTTATCATCGCCGAAATCAGTCGTCCGTAACCAAGTTGCGCCTTCAGATTCAAAGATATGGCCTTGGGCTTTCAACTTAGTTAGGGACTTTTCGAGGGCATCACCAGCGTGAAGTGAGCGCTCTGAGAACCAGATATCGAAGTGCGTGCCAAAACGATCCAACACATCTTTCTGCTCTTGCAGTTGTAGCGAATATCCCGCCTCACGAAATGCGGCAATCGACTCTGCTTCGGGAAGGCTCTTGTATTCAGGATGCTGGGCAATAATCAACTTTGCTAATTCCTTTATATATTCGCCTTGATAGCCATCCTCGGGTCGTACTTCATTTAGAGCGACAGCGCGAATTGATGCGCCAAACAAGTCCATTTGATTTCCGCGATCATTTATATAGAACTCGCGAGTTACTTCAGCCCCAGCTGCGGCAAGAACCCGCGCGAGCGCATCTCCTACTGCAGCCCAACGAGTATGTCCAAGATGTAGCGGGCCGGTTGGATTAGCGCTGATGAATTCAAGGTTGATTTTCACACCACTTAATGACTTACCTTCGCCGAACTTCTCTCGTTCGTTTAATACGCGAGCAACAATCGCACCTTGGCTTGATTTGTTTAGAGTGATATTTATAAAACCGGGGCCGGCAATCTCAACTTTTGTAATCGCATCGAACTTCTCAAGACCAGACTTAATTAATTCGGCGAGCTCGCGTGGAGATTTTCCTTCCGACTTTGAAAGGCTAAGTGCGATAGAACTTGCATAGTCACCGTGATCGCGGTTCTTGGGTCGCTCCAGTGGGACTTTCTCTGCATTTAATGAACTAGCCACTTCGCCCGAGAGCAATCCCGCCAAAACTTGCGCGCCTACGACCTCTGCGATTGCGCCCGCGATGAGGGCCGCTGGGCTTGAGGCCTGGCTATTGGATTGCGGGTTAACTGGTGATGACACCCTGCTAAGGGTACTGAAGTAGGGCTTACTCAAGGCTCGGACTTTTTACCTAATCGTTATATGCGCCCGCTCATATAACGAAACTAAGGGTTTCCATAACCCTCCCTGAGGAGTAGTTTCGCCTCGACTCAACGTACGAGTTGGGGCCCAAAGCCCCTAACTATGTAAGTACTTTCGAAAGGGTAAATATCTAATGAAGAAACCGCGTTTGGTGCTTTCTGCGATTATCGCAGCATTCGCACTTATTCTCACCGGTTGTGGTTCATCAGACGAAGCGTCTGGTGACGGATTCGTCGGTGTGATCCTTCCTGATGCCGCTTCATCTGCTCGCTGGGAGACCGCAGACCGCGGATTCCTCCAAGCTGCATTTGATGCTGCTGGTGTTAAGGCAGATATCCAGAATGCAAATGGCGATAAGGCTGCATTCCAGACAATCGCTGATCAAATGTTGTCTGCTGGTGCCAAGGTTCTAATTCTTGTAAACCTTGACTCAGAGTCAGCAAAGGCTGTCCAAGATAAGGCAGCTGCACAAGGTGTCCCAACAATTGACTATGACCGTCTAACTTTGAATGGTTCAGCGTCATATTACGTTTCATTTGATAATGAAGCAGTTGGACGTCTACAAGGTGAAGGAATCAAGGGCTGCCTTGATGCCGCAGGTAAGACAAAGGCTCGTATCGTCTACCTAAACGGTTCACCAACTGATAACAACGCAACCTTGTTCAAGGCTGGTTATGACTCAGTTCTACGTCCACTAATCGACGCTGGCGATTACACACTCGTTGACGACCAGGCTGTTCCAGACTGGGATAACGTCAAGGGTGGAACAATCTTCGAACAGCAACTCGCAAAGGCTGGCGGCAAGCTTGATGCTGTCGTCTCAGCTAACGAAGGCCTTGGCCTCGCAGCTGTTGCAGTGTTGAAGAAGAACGGACTCAACGGAAAGGTCTGCGTCTCCGGACAGGATGCAACCGTTGATGGTCTCCGTGCAATTTTGACTGGTGATCTATCAAATACTGTTTACAAGGCAATCAAGGCTGAGGCTGAAGCAGCTGCTGCACTTGCTATCGCGCTACTAAACGGCGAAGAGGCAACAACAGCAACCGGTTCAGTGAACAACGGAACAACTGATGTACCTTCAGTTCTCCTTGTTCCAGTATCAATCACTAAGGCAAACGTTAAGGATGTAATTGCAGATGGCTTCCAGACTCGTGAAGCAGTTTGCGAAGGCATCGAAGACCTCTGCACAGCTAACGGAATCTAAAGATTTCGTAAGTAAGCAGAAATAAGTAATCGATTCAGCCCGGGCAGAAATGCTCGGGCTGAATCATTAAATCAAGCAATTCCGCTCGTAATTGATCTCTCCCCAGAGTTGAAACTACGGAATTGAAACCAAGGAATTGAAAGAAGCTAGATAGCTAGGAGAACTGATGGCCACTCCGATTCTCTCTCTTCGTCAAGTAAATAAGTCATTCGGACCGGTCCATGTCTTAAAAGATGTGGATTTTGATGCCTACGCCGGAAAGGTAACCGCGCTAGTCGGAGATAATGGTGCTGGAAAGAGCACCCTGATCAAATGCATCGCTGGTATCTACACCCCTGAGACTGGCGAATTTATCTTTGAAGGAAATAAAGTCACAATAGCTGGGCCTCGAGATGCCACAGCACTTGGAATTGAGATTGTTTATCAAGATCTCGCACTCTGTGACAATCTAGATATTGTCCATAACATGTTTCTTGGGCGTGAAGAGAAGAGTGGCGTCACGCTAAATGAGTCACATATGGAGTCGATGGCAAAAAAGACTCTCGATGGATTGAGCGTTCGTACCGTCAAGTCAATACGACAAAAAGTTGCATCGCTAAGTGGTGGCCAACGCCAGACCGTTGCGATTGCACGTGCAGTCTTGTGGAATAGCAAAGTAGTGATTCTTGATGAACCCACCGCTGCACTTGGTGTTGCACAGACCGAACAAGTTTTGAAACTAGTACGACAGCTCGCGGATAATGGACTTGCGGTAATCGTAATTAGCCACAACTTAAATGATGTCTTCCAAGTCGCAGATAACATCGCTGCGATGTATCTCGGAACGATGGCTGCTCAAGTTGAAAAGAATTCAGTCTCTCAAAGTGATGTGGTCCGCCTAATTACAACTGGTAAAACTGAAGCATCTGCGGGGTCCAAATAATGAGCGAGCAGATCACAATTGAGAAATCACTGCGCGACTGGATGAGTCGAGTGAAAGCCGGACAAGTGGGGGCGCTCCCTGCGATTTTGGGCCTCCTAGTTCTATGCATCGTCTTTGGCTCCATGAGTTCGGTCTTCTTGACTCCCGGAAACTTCGCAAATCTTCTAACCCAGGCAGCTGCAGTCACAGTGATTGCGATGGGCCTTGTCTTCGTGCTCCTGCTTGGTGAAATCGATCTATCGGCTGGATACGCCGCTGGAGTCTGTGGAGCGGTGCTCGTAATTCTTATAACTGAGATGGATTACGCCTGGTACATCGCATTTCCGATCAGCATCTTGGTAGGAATCGTTCTTGGTGCCGGAATTGGTTATCTGGTAGCACAATTAAAGATTCCGTCCTTCGTTGTAACGCTAGCAACCTTCTTGGCCTTCCAAGGTTTATTGCTTCTTCTTGTAGGTGAAGGTGGAACGATTCGAATTGAAGATCCGGTGATCCTTGCCGTAGAGAATAAGAATCTCTCTGTTTCAGCCAGTTGGATCTTCTTCTTTGTAACTTCTGGGGTTTACATCCTCACCGGATTATGGAAGTTCGCTAAACGACGTAAAGCTGGTTTAGTAGATAGCCTCTTTAAATTCTGGTTGATTAAGACCTTAGGGCTAGTTGTAATTGGCGCAATCGCAACCTTTGCACTTACCGTAGAGCGGAGCAACAACCCAGATTTGGTGAGTCTTCGTGGAATTCCTTATGTGGTTCCAGTAATTCTCGTCCTACTTGTTGGTGCGACTTTTGTTCTCACAAGGACTTCTTTTGGATTACATATTTATGCTGTAGGTGGAAATGCTGAAGCTGCACGCCGCGCAGGTATCAATGTAAAGATGGTTCGAATCTCAGCCTTCATGATCTGTTCCGGCTTTGCTGCAGTCGCTGGCATGATATTTGTTTCGCGCGCGAATTCAATCTCGCCAACTACTGGTGGAAGTTCAACACTTCTTTATGCAGTTGGCGCTGCCGTCATCGGCGGTACAAGTCTTTTCGGTGGTAAAGGAAAGGTCAGTGATGCGATTCTCGGTGGTCTTGTTGTCGCAGTAATCGATAACGGCATGGCCTTGCTCGGTTACCCAGCAGGTATCAAGTTCATGGTCACCGGCGCCGTCCTTCTCATCTCTGCGACCATCGATGCGATCTCAAGGCGCGGAGCTACCGCTACTTAGTTGAGGCGAAGTTGAAATAAGCGGGTTTCGAAGCGGTTGGAATACTGGGTATTCTTCTCGCTCATTCTCGCGGGAGTGGTGAAATGGCAGACACGCAGGTCTTAGGAACCTGTGTCTTCGGACGTGTGGGTTCAAGTCCCACCTCCCGCACCAGATCTAAATACTTGTTGAAGATGGAGGCCGGTCATGTCAGATAAGAATTTTCTTTCCTGGGTAGGTTTTAAAGGTGAGGATGAATCCAATAACAAACCACTTACCGCAAGTAGTTCATCCCTAGAACGCATCCGAGAACTAGAGTCACAGCTTGCAGAGCTGCGTTCACGTCGCGATATCACTGCGCTCTCCAAGGAAGAGTTTGAGATTCTTGCAACTGAAACTGCAATGTCAATCATTAAGACTGCACAGCAACGTGAATCCAAAGCAAACGCAAATGCAGAGCGAGTCCTAAATGAAAGTAAGAAGAGCGCTGCCGCAGCAATTGAAAGTGCAGAGGCCAAAGCAAAGGCAACTCTTACAAGCGCTGAGAGTCGGGGGCGTAAATATCTAGAGGCAGCGCAAGCCGATGCCGCAGATATAGTTGCAACGGCCGAGCGCGAAGGTGAGGATCTGATTGCAAATCGCAGACGCGAAGCCAACGCGATAGCAAGTAGTGCAAAGAAAGAAGCAGAGCGTTTAGTACAAGGCGCCACAACTGAAGTTGCCGAGTACCGAACCTGGCTCTCCCAAGTTATCTCTGAAGCAGAGCGTCTCTACAGAATCCAGAGTCAATCACTTGATGCAGCAGAATCTGCGATAAATCAATCACGGCAACGTCTTGACGCAGCCTTTACCAAGCTGACCGATCTTCAAAAACAAGTAACAGAAGCGATCCGCCCGGACGGAACTCCGAGTGGAGATAGCAAAGTGGCGGCGCGAATCGCAGCCGCCCAGGTTGATGCCGGATCAAACTCGAATTTGAGTTCCAAAGCGGCAAGTTCGGCAAAGAGCAATAAATCAAAAGTTAAGTCGGGAAAGAAGAGCAAGAAAGCTCCATCTAAGTCTCGCCGGTGATGTCCACCAGCAGTAATCGCTACATCCAGTCCGTCGATGGACTTCGCGCTGTAGCCGTAATCGCAGTACTGCTTTATCACTTGGGCATCGATTGGATACCGGGCGGATTTCTTGGCGTAGACCTCTTCTTTGTTATCTCCGGCTATGTGATTACCGGTCTTATCTTGGACTCCATCGAACGCTCCGGAGGACTCGACTTGCGCGCCTTCTACCTATCGCGAGTTAGAAGGTTGGTACCCGCTCTACTAGCAATGGTTGTCTTCACGACTATCTATATCGGCGTCTACGCCCCTGAAACGGTCCGTCGTTTTCTAAATGATCTGCCATATGTCTTTACCGGAACAATGAATTGGGCTCTAGTGAATCGCCAACAAGATTATTTTGAGTCCATCGGTCGACCACCGCTACTTCAACATACCTGGTCTTTAGCGGTTGAGGCACAGTTCTATCTGATTTGGCCATTGGTACTACTTTTTGTACTTCGTTATTTTGGCAAAAAGAACATTTCATTTGTCGCCTTAGCAATCGCTCTAGCTTCTGGAATAGCGCTATTTATTTATTCAGTCCAGATAGATATACGCGAATCAGCAGTAAGTCACGTTTATTTTGGAACCGATACTCACTCGATTGGGCTCTTTCTTGGTGCAGCCCTTGCAGTTAGTTGGAAGCCGCAAAACTTAACGAAAGAGATTTCAAAACGCGCCCAGGACTTCATCGACCTAATTGGAGTATTCGGATTTCTTGGATTGCTTAGTGCATTCCTCTTCATAAATGAAAATGACCCGACGTTATATCGTGTTGCCTTTCCTTTAACTGCGATTTTTGGTTGTGCCACTTTGATCTCAGTGATTCACCCTGCTTCTAGATTTGCGCCATTGCTTAGCACAAAACCAGCGCTCTGGATTGGCGAGCGCTCTTACGGTATCTATCTTTGGCATTGGATTGTCTTTCAGCTAACTCGCCCTTCGCTTGATCTTGTGGGTGATGACTGGGCGTTATATTCACTTCGAGTTTTGATCGTATTTGCACTTGCTGATATCTCTTATCGCTACATCGAGACTCCAGTGCGAAGAGGATCTTTCGAACTCTGGTTACGCGGCATGAAATATCGGACCAGAGCGGTTCGACTTAGGCAGAAGATCTCAGCCCTCCTTGCCGTCGTGCTGACACTCTTTGCAACAACTTTGATCTCCATTAACGCGATTGAGCGGGCTGATGAGATTGCGGCTCAAGAAGAGCGTGCTCGAGAAGCGGCTGCAACAGCATCAGATGATGGAGTTATTACCGATAGCGCAACGCCGGGATTGTGGGTCACAGGAGATTCAGTAATTCTTGGAATCAGAAATGTGCTCGCCTCTTTTGAGAAGATCGAGCTCATCAATGCGCGCGTTGGGCGACAAATAGGCGAGCTAATAGAAGTAGCAAAGACCGATCAGAAATTCGTAGCTGATTCAACCGTCATCTTGAATTTAGGAAATAACAACCGTTTGGTTGAAAGCGATGTGATCGAGTTGATGGAGATTGTGAAGAACCAACCTCGCATCATTGTTGTAAATACTGCGGTTCCCCGAAGTTGGCGTGATGAGAACAATGCCCTCATAGCTAAGGTTGCTTCAAGTTATCCCAATGCAATTATTGTGGATTGGAATTCTCTATCAGCAAATCACCCTGAATACTTTGCATCAGATGGCGTACACCTAAACCCTCCAGGGGTTAATGCATACGTCTCAGCGATCTTAGAAAAGCTTAAGAGTTAAGCGTTACTCGTACTTTCCTTTAAGTGCGAATTTCGCACCATCAGCTTTTGTGCCATCTGAGTAAACAGATTGGATGAAGAACTGAGTTCCACCCTCATCTCCGACTCGAGCTACATCAAGTGAGAGAGTCCCGACCGGCACTGTCGCAACTTCCTTGAAATCCACCGCGTTATAGGAGATTGAGACTAGATAGCCAGTAAGTCCCTCTGTTGCCATGGGAGCTTTCCAGCGCAGAGTTACTCCGCTGCCATTGTTGATAGCAACAAAACCTGTTGGGGCTTCGTAAGTCAGGTTTGTGGCGCTCTCACCATCAGTTTCACCATCGGTCTCAGTTGACTCACCACTTTCATCATCTGCAGGTTCATCAGTCATAGATTCAGCAGGAGTCGGCTTTGGTGAAGCGCCGTCATCCATAGATGAATTAGAGAGAGCAAATATTGCAAGTAGAACTACGCCAGCTACGACAAGGAATAGAACTCTGGAGGAACTCTTCTTGGTTGGAGCGCTTAATTTAACGGCAGTAGATGCAGGCGCTGGGGTCGGAGTTGTACTTATTGAAGTTGTTCCACGCGTTGGGACTGGCGGAATTACGATTTTTGCAGCTTCAACTGAAGCAGATGATCTTGCGGCAACTTTTTTACCGGACTTGCTCGCTCGTTTAGCGACCTTCTTCTTCGGAGCACCTTTCTTGGTCGCCACAGACTTGCTTACGCTTTTCTTGCTAGCACTCTTTCTGCTGGCAGATTTCTTGGCCGTTGACTTCTTTGCAGCTGGCTTCTTAGCTACCGCCTTCTTTGCTGCCTTTGCTGGGCGAGCAGCTTTTTTCTTAGTTGCCACTTTGGCTCCTTCGACCTTGGAAGTTTCCCTAACTTCACCTACCGAAAGCCTACTCGTTACCCGATAGGAAGGTAGGGATTCTCGGTGCGATCTCGCCCAGGGCTTTGGCGCGATGACTTATTTCATCTTTCCGTCCTGGCTCGAAATCCCCCAAAGTTTTCGCACTTCCCAAGGGGAGAAATACTGGGTCATAACCAAAGCCATTTGAGCCTTCTGCTGAATTAGCGATACTGCCCTCTAATTCGCCCCTCGCCATTATTTTTGATCCATCGGGCCTCGCCACTGCTATTACTGCAACAAATCTTGCGCTCCGCCTTGCCGGTTCAATTCCGGCTAACTCAGAGAGTAACTTCTCATTGTTTGCATGGTCATCGCCATGCACTCCCGAATATCGAGCTGAGTAGATTCCAGGTGCGCCGCCAAGGGCATCTACCTCAAGGCCGCTGTCATCAGCTAGAGCTGCAAATCCAGTAGCGCGGGCAACGGTAAGGGCTTTCAATAACGCATTCTCTTCAAATGTGGAGCCAGTCTCTTCAATATCTTCTACATCAAAGTCCGCAACGGAGCGCACTTGAATACTTGAATCAAATCTAAGTAGCCGCGCAATCTCAGCGATCTTTCCTTTATTGCGCGTGGCTATTACCAGCGTCTTCAACTTAGGACTCGAGGGCAACCCGCTGGAGTTTTGTTAACTCACGGCACCCTTGGCCACCTAAGTCAAGTAATTTATCCAAAAGCGCCCGGTCGAAGGGCTTTCCCTCTGCGGTGCCTTGAACTTCGACAAAGTCGCCATTTCCAGTGCAGACGATATTCATATCGGTTTCGGCTGATACATCTTCTTCGTAGCAGAGATCAAGCATTGCGCTTCCGTTGATAATTCCGACGCTAACGGCAGAGACTGAGTCTGAGAGCGGAATTGTTGTTATGTGACCTTTGCTCTTCGCCCAATTCAGCGCATCGACTAGCGCGACATATGCACCTGTAATCGCTGCAGTTCGAGTTCCACCATCTGCTTGCAAGACATCACAATCAAGAACAATTGTGTTCTCTCCCAATTGCTTCATATCAACTATGGAGCGTAAGGATCTTCCAATAAGGCGAGATATCTCCTGGGTGCGACCACCGAGCTTTCCTTTCACGCTCTCGCGATCGGAGCGAGTGTGAGTCGCCCTAGGCAACATTGAATACTCTGAAGTTACCCATCCCTTACCACTTCCCACCAACCACCTGGGAACTCCGGGTGTGAATGAAGCGACGCAGAGCACTCGAGTATTTCCAAAGGAGACTAGTACTGAACCTTCAGCTTGGCCGAGCCAATCTCTTTCAAATTTGATCTCGCGTAATTGATCGCTCCCACGTCCATCAACGCGCTTTGCATTAGCGCTCATCTGTTCTTGACTCATTTATTTGTTCCAAGCCCCTTCACTCGCGCGGACCTCAGTGACTTCAGGTCCCAAGAATCTACGTGCCAACTTGGCAAAAGATTCGGGATCGCCACTTGAGATGAACTGGTATTTCGGTTTTGAATCGGACAATCTGAGTAAGTCCTGCTCGACTAGAACTCGGTAGAGATCCTTGGCAGTCTCATCTGCGCTAGATACAAGGGTGACTTCATTTCCCATGACATAGGAAATAACCCCGGCCAATAGCGGATAGTGAGTACAACCGAGCACGAGGGTATCCACACCTTTATCTTTTAGCGGTTGCAGATAACGCATGGCGGATTGAGTGACTGCTGGGCCAGAAGTCTCACCCCGTTCGACAAAGCTGACGAAATCCGGGCACGGGATTGCAGTGAGATTTAATTGTGGCGCAGCTGCAAAGGCATCCTCGTAGGCTCTTGAATCGATCGTGGTCTGGGTTCCAATAACGCCGACTTTGCCCGAACGAGTCGCAGAGACGGCACGTTTAACGGCCGGTTGAATCACTTCGATGACCGGAATCGCATAACGCTCACGGGCATCTCGCAGCATCGCCGCACTTGCCGTGTTGCAGGCAATAACGATTGCCTTAACGCCAGCATCAATCATGCGATCCATGATCTCGAGTGCGAAGGAGCGAACTTGCGCTAGTGGCCTGGGACCATATGGACCGCGCGCGGTATCTCCAAAATAGATGATCGATTCGTTCGGAAGCTGATCAATGATTGCCCGAGCAACGGTGAGCCCACCTACTCCAGAATCGAAGATGCCAATTGGGCTCGTTGAATTCGATGCGGCGTTGGCAGAAGACACCTGCGAAGTTTAGGCGAGGCGAGGGATGTCCGATTTGCCCTATCAGCGGAGTTTTGGGGGGCAAAATAAAGGTGAAATCTTCAAAATTCCTGCGATTTAAGGTTGAACAACCCGTGAGTAGGGAGGAACCTATTCCCTAATTGTGTCCTATGACGCTCACTGCCAGGGCGTAGCAAGGCGCAACGGCTCACCTCCAAATTGGAGATTGAGCAAGCCAAAAAGCCCACGGAGGCCAATTTGTTAACTACCATGGATTTAACAGCAACGCAGTGGAGCGCCGTATATAACGTCCTTTCATTCGGACTTATCGCGATGCTCGCGACAACGGTGTACACCCTTGTCTCTCAGAACCGCGTTCTCCCGAAGTACCGGAATGCATTGGTTCTTTCATCGATGGTCACATTCATCGCTGGCTACCACTACATCCGTATTTTTGATTCATTCCACAAAGCTTCAATGGTGGAGGGAAATGTAGGAAAGGTTGTTATCGCAGGACATCCAGATGCATTTAACGAGGGATATCGTTATGTTGACTGGATTCTTACTGTGCCACTACTTCTCGTTGAAGTAATCGCAGTTCTCGCACTCGCTAAGGAAGCGTCGAAGTCTCTGATTTCACGTCTTGTTCCAGCATCTGCAGCCATGATCGCTCTTGGTTACCCAGGAGAAATGTCATCGGATCAGGGAACAAAGATTCTCTACGGTGTTCTCTCAACCATTCCATTCCTCTACATTCTCTACATCCTCTTCGTAGAGTTGAGCAAGTCCCTAGATCGCCAGCCTGAGGGAGTCGCCGCAACAATCGGTCGTCTCCGCCTCCTCCTCATCGCATCATGGGGCGTTTATCCAATCGCTTACCTACTTCCGATCATCGACGCAGAAGGCGCAGCAAGTGCTGATGCCTATGTCGGTCGCCAGATTGGTTACACAATCGCAGACATACTTGCAAAGTGCGTCTGGGGTCTAACCATCGTAAAGATCGCAAGAATGAAGTCGATTGCAGAAGG
>Ga0129333_10006103_pt1 | contig 11388 bp, 7 predicted proteins | sample CPB6_08_DNA_FD_94474 | JGI IMG/M metagenome (GOLD analysis project Ga0129333, IMG submission 94474) | Freshwater to marine salinity gradient microbial communities from Chesapeake Bay, USA - CPBay_Sum_0.6_0.8_DNA | ecosystem: Environmental > Aquatic > Marine > Coastal | place: USA: Chesapeake Bay...
TGGGTCTGGAATTGGTGAGACTACATTAAATAATGGCTTAGTATATGGAAATTATCCGTATGGAACTAGAGTTGAAGATGATGAAATTTGCCTACTTCAACCAGATGTAACTAAAGTTTATGGAATTTTTGAAAAAACAGATAGTTCCAATTTAAATGTTGATCCAAATTCACCGAGAGCAACTTTATCTAATATTAAAGGTAAGTCAGGTACTACTAATGATATATCAACTGGAGAATTGGTTATCGGTGAAATAAGTAATGCAGTTGCAGTTTGTGTAGAAAAAGTTAATTCTAATACTATTGGATTTGTTTATTTGAATTCTGAAACTTTCATAGTTGGAGAAAGTATAAAATTTAAAACCTCTTTAGTAAGTGCTACAGTAAATTCAATTACAGACGGTGATAAAAATATAACTTCTAATTTTATTTTAGATGATGGACAGAGGGATACGATATATGATTATTCTAGGATTATTAGAAAATCTTCATATAATGAGCCTCTAAGAAAGATAAAAATATATTTTGCTTCTTCTTTCTATTCAACTTCTGATTCTGGTGATATAACCACTGTAAATTCATATCAAAATTTCAATTACTCAGAAATTCCAGTTTATAATAAAATCAGAAATAGTGATATCTTAGACATTAGACCAAAAGTTGCAAGATATACTGTAGCAGAAGGAGCTAAATCTCCATTTGAATTTTCTTCTAGAAGTTTTGTTGATTCATATAATAATTCTTCTAAAGATGTTTTAGCTTCAGATCAAGCAATATCTTTCTCATATTCATATTATCTACCAAGAATTGACAAGATATTTTTATCAAAAGATGGGACATTCCAAGTTAAATCCGGTGAGCCTTCTGATAATCCCCAACCACCAACAGGGTTAGATAACTCGATAGAAATTGCTAAATCTTTCCTTCCTCCTTATATTTTTGATATTAAACAAATTTCTATAACAAAAAATGAATACAAACGCTATACAATGGCGGATATTAAAAAACTGGAAAATAGGATAGAAAACTTAGAATATTACACAACTCTATCTTTACTCGAAAAAGATACTGCGAATTTGTCTATACCAGATGAAAATGGAAATACTAGATTTAAATCTGGTTTCTTTGTTGATAATTTTACCACTACATTATATCAACAAAAAGATACAATAATTAAAAATTCAATTGATCCTCTAAAATTTGAACTTAGGCCAACTCATTATACAACAAATTGCGATCTCGTAATTGGAGAGTCATCTTTAATTTTAGACAATAATGAATCAGTGGATATAAATTATTCAAATGACTTTATTGGAACTAATATAAAGAAAACTGGTAATGTAATTACACTAGATTACACTGAAGTAGTAGAAAATCAACAAGAGTATGCAACTAGAGTTGTAGATGTTTCATCTTATTCTACTACAGATTATTATGGTAGTATAACTTTAAATCCATCATCTGATACATGGATTAGCCAAAGAGCCTTGAAGCCAAATAAAGTAGAATTAGAGGGGGATTTAACAGAGACTGAAGAACAAAGAGAAATATCTGAAGATTCTGAGGACACTGGGTTCTGTGGAGGAATTTGGAAGCCATTAACATATTGGAAACATTCTTCATCTCCAAAATTGAATACTTCATTACCTATTGATGGAAATAAAGTATATAATCCTAAAAAAGGTCAACCCGACTATTTTACATTAAGTGCACCAATAAGATCAACTGATAAATTTAATTTAGACGACAAAGAAGAAATATCATTAGGAAATTCTATCGTATCAAGTGATCTAATTCCATATATGAGATCTAGAAATATAGAATTTAAAGCGGAAAGAATGAAGCCACTTACAAGATTATATGGATTTTTTGACAATAAAGAAGTCACAAAATACATTATGCCAAAATTACTTGAAATTGAGATGGTTAGCGGTACATTTCAAACGGGCGAAAATGTGTCTGTAAGGCAAAGGACATATTTTAATTCTTGGCTGAAGAAAGACTCTAATACATCAAAACAATTAGTAGAAAAATTAAAAGCGAGTGGAGCAGAGATAAATTCAATTTCAGATTTAACCAATATTTTACCTGATCAGATAGTTGGCAATTCCACAGAAGTTTCCATAGATAGTCAAACAAGGTTACTAAGATCTGAAATTGTAGATAATTTTAAATCTCTAACATTAAGTAACTGCACAATCTTACCTGTCCCAGTAGCAAGATTTAGAATATGTAATCCAAATCATAAATCTGGACCTTATAATGCTGGAACTAAAAAATATAATTTGAATCCATATGATAGATCACAGGTTATACCTGATTCATACTCTTCCACATCTAGTATATTAAATATTGATACATTTAGTTTGTCTTATAAAGGACAATCTAATTTCTATGGTTATGTTAGGATTGGTATGCAACTAGTTGGGGAATCTAGTGGCGCAGTGGCTACTGTCAAAGATATAAGATTAATCACAGACGATGCAGGAACTTTAATTGGTTCCTTCTATATCCCATCACAGAAGAAAAAACAATCTACAAATACAGAGGGCTTGAGATTTACTGCTGGAGAAAAAGTCTTTAGACTAACTAGTAGTCAAATTAATTCATTGACTCCTGGTATTGTTATTTCATCGGCAGAAGAAAAATTCTATTCTCAAGGAACACTAAATTCAACACAAGAAAATATTCTTTCTGTTAGCAAGCCAAAAATTGCACCAGAAGTTCCTATTGTTCCACCCGATCCAGTAGCAGAGCCACCTTCACCTCCACCTTCATATCCACCAACTGGTGGCGGTGGTAGTTCTGGTGGTGGTAGTGTTCCATCTGCTGCTCCAATACCAGTTAGATCAACAGTTACACCTACACCTACACCTGCGCCAACTCCACCACCACCATTAGCAATTAATCAAGGTAGCTCTGTATTTGCAAACGCTGCACAAAATAGGTTAATAAATACATATAATAGTGTTAATGGCACAGATCTAAATTCTATAAATCAAGTTGCCAATAGACTAGGAGTAAATATAACAACATTACCAGGTGGAAACTTAACTCAAGGATCTGGAGATAGATTGGTATCTGCTCTACAATCACAAGGAGCCAACATAGTGGCTGGTCCTGGTTCTCAGGCACCAAATCCAAAGCCAAATCCAAAACCTGATCCAAAACCAAGTCCAAAGCCAACTACAATTTTCACTGGTCAATCAATAAATACTACCACTACAAGCAGACCAAAACCAAATCGTAATTGATAAAAGATAACAATAAATATAAAAAAAGATACAATAAATGGAAATAAAAAGTCCCCTGGCACAATCATTTTATATTGTACCCACATCAGGAATTTTTGCGACTTCAGTTGATTTATATTTTTATTCTAAAGATCAATCTCAGTCTGTAACTGTCCAACTTAGACCAATGAAATTGGGTGTGCCAGATGTTATTGTTTACCCAGAAAGTGAAGTTACGCTATATCCTGAAGATATAAATGTTTCTTCTGATGCGACATTAGCAACAACATTTAAATTTCCATCTCCAGTTTACCTAAGTGGTGGGACATATCATGCAATAGTTATTGTATCAAATTCATCCGATTATAAAGTTTGGGCATCTAGATTGGGAGAATTGGATACTTCTAGTCTTACTGGACAGGTAGACAGAATATCTAACAGACAAAAAGATTCTGGCTCACTATTTCTTTCTCAGAGTGGATCAACTTGGACTGCCAATCAATATGATGACTTAAAATACACTCTTCGTAGAGCAGAATTTAATACCGAAGAGAGAGGCGTAATTAATTTTTATAATTCAAATTTGGATTCAAATGAAAATCTTTCCCTTTTAAATAAAGATGCCTTACAGTTTTTAGCAAAAAAAGTAAGAGTTGGATTATCTAAAACGGTAGCTGATGCTGGTTTAACTTTTGGTAATACAATAATACAACAAGTTACTAATGCAACTGGAAATTTTGTTGGATATGGCGCATCCGCATTTGGAAACTTAACTATAATAGATGATGGACAAGACTATGAAAATGGAACATATTCAAATGTTCCATTAATTAGTTTGACTGGTACTGGAAGAAATGCCACTGCAAATATAACTATTTCGGGTGGAGTTGTAGTTTCTTCTGGTGCTACTATTGCTTCTGGTGGAGTTGGATATAAAGTTGGAGATTTACTCACGATAGATCCACCTGGAACAAATAAGCTAGGAAGAAATATTAAACTTTCTGTATCATCAATATCTGGATATAACGAATTAATAATAGATCAAGTTCAAGGTAATTTTGAAATTGGTGTTGGTAAAACTATAAGATATACCAATAGTTCTGGTGTAACATTAGATTTAAATGGAAATGGATCTGATGTTTTATTGGATGCTGCTCCAGTTGAATTGAGTGATGGAAGACACATCAAAGTAAATCATTATAATCATGGTATGCATTCTGGTACTGATTTAGTTAAAATATCAAATGCTTTATCGGATGTTGTTCCAACCACATTAGTTACTGCAGAATATGGTACAGATGCAACTACAGATATTTCATTGACTGATGCGAGTAAATTTTCTACATTTGAAGGTTTGCCTGTAAGTGCAACCAATTTGGGATATGTTTTAATAGGAGAGGAAATTATATCATATAATGAAGTTTCTGGTAATCTACTCAGGGGAATAACACGATCAATAGACGGAACAAGGGCTCAAACATATGAAGCTGGAGTTTTTGTATATAAGTACGAGTTAAATGGAATATCTTTAAGAAGAATAAACAAAACACATCAACTATCTGATGCAACAGTATCAGAACCAATAGGATTGGATTATTATAATGTGAAATTACTTTTAAATTCTTCTGGAAAAGATAGAACAACAGTTAGTCCTCTTTACATAAAAGAATCCAAATCTGCTGGAGGCGATTATATAAATGCAACCAGAAATATACAATATAGTGTAATTACCCCAAACATGGAGATATTTTCTCCTCCAACTACTGAAGTTAGATCTTCTGTTAGAACAGTATCTGGAAAAAGCATAGATGGCCCAGAATCTGCATTTTTAGATCAAGGGTTCGAAGATATTGTATTGAATTCTCCAAATTACTTAAATTCAAATAGAGTAATAGCATCAAATTTAAATGAAGATTCTAAACTTAGTACTTTACCTGGAAACAAATCATTAAATTTGAATGTATCTCTAGCTTCTGCTAATAATTATTTGTCTCCTGTTGTTTCTGCCATAGAAAGATCATCTGTAATACTGACTACCAATAGAATTGACAATAAAATAACAGATCTATCAACAGATGATAGAGTATCAACTTTAAAAGAAGATCCATCATCTTTTGTTTATGCCACAAAACCAGTTGTGTTGGAAAATCCGGCTCAAACTTTAAAAGTAATTCTTTCGGCTTATGTAAACATATACAGTGATATAAAATTACTATATTGTGTTTCAAATAATGAAGATTTTAGTTACAATTATTTTCCTTTCCCAGGATATTTAAACTTGGTTAACGGAGTAACAATTGATACAGCAAAAAGTGATGGAACACCGGATAATAAAATAATAAAGACTGATATTTTAGTACAAGATGGTTCTGTGCCTTTTGTTGATTATGAATTTACAGCAGAATCTATCGGTCCTTTTAAATCTTTCTCAATAAAAATAATCGGAACTTCAACGAACCAAACTTATCCACCAAGAGTAAAAGATCTTCGTGTAATCGCACTTGCGTAAAATGTATTTCAAAGTAGAAGGAAGTCCAAATTTAATTAGAGATAAAAATACAAATGCAATATTGAATATTAATACAGTGGAATATGAAAATTATAAAAAAATAAAACAAAATAAAGAACTAGAAAAAAACAGAGTCGAAAAAATTGAAAAAGAAGTCATTGAAATAAAGCAAGACTTAAATATGATAAAAGATTTATTGATGGAGATTAAAAATGGATCCAAATAAAGTTATTTTAGAAGACTTCAATAAAATGTTTGAATATGAAAAATTATCTAGAGATATAGATAGTATAGATGACATTGAAACTTTAAAGTTATTTGCAAAGTCTTATATTAAATTATACTTAAAACAACAAGAAGTAGTATCTAAACTATAATGGCACAACCATCTACCAGACAAGAACTAATTGATTATTGCCTCAGAAAATTGGGTGCTCCAGTATTGGAAATCAATGTGGCAGAAGAACAAATAGAGGATCTAGTAGATGATGCCATACAGTATTTCCAAGAAAGACATTTTGATGGAGTATCACCAACTCTTTTAAAGTATGTAGTAACACAGGAAGATATAGATAGAGGAAGAGGAAAATCTGGAGTAGGAATAACTACAGTAACAGGAAATAAAACATATGAGTACAAAGAAACTGCCAATTACTTACAAATACCATCATATGTAATTGGAGTAAATAAAATATTTCAATTTGAAGGATCTAATAGTATATCAAGTGGATTATTCAGCATAAAATATCAGTTATTCTTAAATGACATTTATTATTGGGGTTCAACTGAATTACTGTCATATTCAATGGTAAAAACTTACCTTGAAGATATTAACTGGTTATTAACTACACAAAAACAAATAAGATTCAATAAAAGAGAAGATAGGCTATATTTGGATATTGATTGGTCCAGTTTAACTGTTGGACAGGCTTTAGTTATAGATTGTTATAGAGCACTAAACCCAGCAGAATCAACAAAAGTATGGAATGATTCGTTCTTGAAGCAATATTTAACTGCCTTAATAAAGAGACAGTGGGGACAAAATCTAATTAAATTCAGAGGTGTAAAACTTCCAGGCGGAATAGAACTGGATGGTAGGCCAATGTACGATGATGCACAAAGAGAAATAGATATCATGATGGAAAGAATGTCAAGTACATATGAACTTCCACCATTAGACATGATAGGATAATATATGTTAAATCCATTTTTTCTACAAGGTTCAAAAACAGAACAAGGATTAATTCAAAATTTAATCAATGAACAGTTGAAAATGTATGGAGTTGATGTATATTATATACCAAGAAAATATGTAACTAAGAAAACAATAATAAAAGAGGTAATAGAGTCCAAATTCGACAATGCATATCCTATAGAGGCTTATGTGGATACTTATGAAGGATATGAAGGAGCTGGTACATTACTGACAAAATTTGGCGTTCAGCCATACACAGATTTAAGTTTGATAATATCAAAAGAAAGATATGAGAATTATATCTCACCTTTAATAAAAGAAAAAGAAGATATAGAGTTATATACTAGACCTAAAGAAGGAGATTTGGTGTATTTTCCTTTAGGTGATAGGTTATTTGAAATAAAATTTGTTGAGCATGAAGTTCCATTCTATCAACTTCAAAAGACATATGTTTATACACTAAAGTGTGAATTGTTCAGATATGAAGATGAACTCATTGAGACTGGAATAGATTTCATAGATGATAATGTACAGCAACAAGGGTACATACAAACATTTGATATGGTAAAATCTGGTGTTGGTGCAACTGCAATCACATCAATAGTAAACGGTGGGGTAACATTTATACAAGTAATAAATCGAGGAGAAGGTTATAAATCAGCTCCACAGGTTAAAATTTCTCCTCCAACATCAGGACTTACTGCAACTGGAATTGCTACCATGATAGGAGGAATAGTAGATCTATGTGAACCGGATTCTACTTTATTCCGTGTCCAAGGTGTCGAAATAGTAAATCCAGGATTTGGATATACCGTTCCACCTTCAGTGGCATTCTATGGTGGATCTGGAAAAGGAGCAGAAGCAATTGCAAGAATTGGAGATGGAATTGTTGGAGTGATAACCGTAACAAATGGTGGATCCGGCTATTCGGTGGAACCAAATGTACAAATAGTGGGAGCATGTACAGTTCCTGCTCAGGCAAGAGCAACAATATTAAATGGAGCTGTAACAAGAATAGGAATCGTTACAGCTGGATCTGGATATACTCAACCACCAACTATATTAATTTCCAGTCCATATAATGTTGGTTTTGGAACATATATTTTCAATGAAACTGTTGTTGGCTCTACCTCTGGTGTGGTTGCTAGAGTGAAATCATGGAATGCAACAACAAGTAAACTAGAATTGTCAAATATAACAGGTAATTTCTTACCAGGAGAAGTTGTAGTTGGAGCTGCATCTAGTGCTACATATCAAATTAAATTAATTGATACTTATAACACTACAGACCCATTCTCTCAAAATAAAGAAATACAAGTTGAATCTGATTTAATTATTGATTTCAGCGAAACTAATCCATTTGGAAATCCTTGATAAATATATAAATCGTTAAATAATTATATTGTAAGGATTTACTGATAATGTTTGAATATTTTTATCACGAAATAATAAGAAAAACAGTCATTTCATTTGGAACTCTTTTTAATGGAATTACTGTAAAGCATTTCAAGGACAATGGTGATGTCATATCAACTATTAAAGTTCCTTTGGCTTATGGTCCAACTCAGAAATTTCTGGCAAGATTGCAGCAAGTACCAGAATTAAACAAACCAATTCAATTGACTTTGCCAAGGATGTCATTTGAATTGATTGGTATGTCATATGACACATCAAGAAAGTTAACTACAACACAATCTTTCTTAACTAAAGATGTAAATAATAATCAAATTAGAAAAGCATATCTTCCCGTTCCATATAATCTTAATTTTGAATTAAGTATTATGACAAAATTGAATGATGATATGTTACAGATAATAGAGCAAATAATTCCATATTTTCAGCCAAATTATAATTTAACCGTGGATTTGGTAAAAGAAATAGGAGAAAAAAGAGATGTTCAAGTAGTACTTGATAACATCACAATGACTGATAATTATGAAGGCGACTATAATGAGAGAAGAGCATTAATTTATACTTTAAAATTTACAGCTAAAACATATCTGTTTGGTCCAGTTTCTTCCGATTCTATTTCTTCCGATATTATCAAAAAAGTTTCTATTGGTCTTGTTGCAGGAGATTCTTCTACTCTTGCAAGAAGAGAAGTTGTTTACAGTGTTGAACCTCGTGCAATTCAAAGTTATACTGGAACCGTCCTTACTCAGCTTGAAAAAGATATATCAAAGATCGATACAATATTAGAGGTATCCAATTCTTCTGGAATAACACAAGGATCTTATATAGAAATAAACAAAGAAGAACTTTATGTTGAGTCTGTCTCAGGTAATACTCTTGTTGTCAGAAGAGGACAAGATTCTACTACAATTTTAGATCACATATCAGGATCTGATATTAAATTACTAACAGCAGCTGATGATTTATTAATTAATCCAGGAGATGATTTTGGATTTTCTGGTTCTTTAGACTAAGGAGTCCCCATGAGAATGACTAAAAAATTCGATAAGTTAAATAAAACATTTAATATCGAAAACGAATCTTCTGAAATTCAGGCAGAAGTAGTAGAAACCGCTATTGTGGAATCTCCAACTAAAAATATAAATTCTGTAACGGACGATATAAAAAAAGATTATGAATACACTCGTGGAAATTTATATTCTATTATAGAAAAGGGACAAGAAGCAATTAATAATGTCCTAGAATTGGCACAGGAGACTGATGCCCCTAGAGCATATGAAGTTGTTGGACAATTGATAAAAAATGTTTCTGATGCAACTGACAAACTCATTGATCTTCAGAAAAAAATAAAAGATCTAGATGAAGTTAAGCAACAGAAAGGTCCAACAAATGTTACTAATGCTTTATTTGTTGGATCCACTGCAGAGTTGTCAAAAATGTTGAAAAGTCAGTTAAAAGACATCGACGAAGATAAATAAAAATAAATGCTTAAACTGCAGTAGAAATGAAAAAGATACAAGAAGATCACAAAGAAATTGCTAGTGGCAAAAAGAAAGATGATGAAGGCTATATGGCAGGGATTGAATTGGATTCAATCGAAAGAGCTGTAAAGAATTTAAGAAAAGCAATCAAGAGTAGTGATACTCAATTACCTGCTTGGGTACAATCTAAAATTACCAGAGCAGCTGATTATATTGATACTGCAGCAGAATATCTTCAAAGTGATGAACAATTAAATGAAATCTCATTTGAAGTCAACAGAGATACACATAAAAAAGAGACAAAAAAAACTAAAGCAACTGGCATAATAGATAAACCAGGAACTCCTGGAGAAGAAGCAGCAGCAAAAAATATAGTAAGAAAAATGGGAGGAACTGGTGCTAAAGCAGTTCCTCAATATAATCTCTTGCCACCAAGAAATGAAGAGATTTCTTTAGTAGATAAAATATTATCTGAAATGGGTTGTGGATGCAATAAAACAAAAAAGGGAAAAAAGTGCCCTGAGCATGGATATAAAGATTGTTCATCCATGCACGAAGAAAAGGACCCAAAAGGTCCAGTTCAGGCATATAAGTCTCCTGAAGAAATTGCAAAAAAGCATGGGGTTTCATTAGATGAGATAAATACCCAATTAAAGATGGGAATTAAAGTAGAAGGAGAACATACTTCAGACAAGACTGCTGCAAGAATTACTGCACTTCAACATTTAGATGAAGTACCAGATTACTATACAAAGTTAAAAAAAGTAGAGACTCAAAAAGAAAGTAAGATAGTAAGAGACATGTTTGGTAATGCTTCTTATGAATTTATTGATCTGATTACTGCAGATCCATTAATCAAAGAAGCAAAAAAATCTAAGAGTGATCCTTGTTGGGATGGATACAAAAGAAAAAAGGGAACAAAAAAGTATGAAGAGGGATCATGTGTTGAAGTAGAAGAAAATGTATCCCCTCAAGTGTTAGAGGAACAAAAAAAACTAAATAACGCTCAAATTCAATTAGCTAATGCAAAAAAGAAGGAGCTATCTAAAACTGGAACTTCTACTGAATTGTCAGAAACGACAATTCCTACTCAATATGGACACAACTTTTCTGTTACTTTAATGTGGAGAGCAAAATATTACAATATTCAAATGTTCTTCCCACAAATAAGAATGCCTAATAGAAGAGAAATAACAGACGAAGCAAATAAAGTTTATCCAAATTGTAAAGTTATTACATATGCTCCAAGTAGAATACAACAAAATCTTCCTATAATCCAAGTACCAGATAAAAGATCAAAAAATTATCTTATGAATAACGGTACAATAGGAGAGGGGGTTGAAATAGTAGAATCAAAAAAGTCTGAAATGGCTTGCAATAAGCCAAAGTCTGAACCACATGGATCAGGAGAAACTGGAAAATCACATGTGGTAAAGGCATGTGAAGATGGAGAAGAAAAATTGATTCGTTTTGGACAACTGGGAGTCAAAGGTTCTCCTAAGAAAAAAGGAGAGTCTAAACAATACGCAATGCGTCGTCATATGTTCCAAACCAGACA
>Ga0129333_10006104_pt1 | contig 11387 bp, 21 predicted proteins | sample CPB6_08_DNA_FD_94474 | JGI IMG/M metagenome (GOLD analysis project Ga0129333, IMG submission 94474) | Freshwater to marine salinity gradient microbial communities from Chesapeake Bay, USA - CPBay_Sum_0.6_0.8_DNA | ecosystem: Environmental > Aquatic > Marine > Coastal | place: USA: Chesapeake...
AGTTGATCCCGAAGTTCTCGGCAAGTTCGCACGCGCCTGCGCCGACGCAAACCTCGACCACGACCAAGTAGCAGATCGAGCAGGCGTAGACCTGCACGGCAAAGTAACCGTCAACGACATGACCAAACTCCGTGTCGCCTTCAAAGAAATGATGAAAGCATGAACACCATCACCGTTTCAGGAAACGTCGGCCGCGACCCCGAACTCAAATATTCGGCAAGCGGAACCGCCGTCGTCAAGTTCTCTGTTGCCGACACCACCGGCAAAGACGACAACAAGAAAACCGTTTGGCATGATGTCGTTGTCTTCAAAGAGCAAGCCGAAAACGTTGCGGCCTCCGTCAGAAAGGGATCGCGTGTCATCGTCACCGGTCGCCTCGACAAAAGCGAATACATCGGCAAAGACGGTGTGAAGAAGCAACGCGTCGAAATCATCGCAGACGACGTGTCAATCTCACTTCGTTGGGCTGCTCACGAATCCGACAGCAACATCTCAAACGCAAAAACCCTGCTCAACGCCGATGTTGTGGAAGATGAAGAACCTTTCTGAACTCCATGAGGTAAAATGGTTGTGCCGCATCTGCGAGCAAACCATAATAACCCACGTGCCGTTGAACGGTGTGCCGATGCACACCTGCAAACCTCGACGCGCACGGCGATTCCCGATGGAGCGAGCTGATGAGCAAGCAAAAACAGAAGGGGACAGCGTTTGAAACGCTGATCGTCCGACATTTACGAGAACACGGATTCCCACACGCTGAACGTCGAGCGTTGACCGGCCAACACGACGAAGGTGACATCACCGGAACCCCCGGCATCGTCTGGGAATGTAAGAACCATAAGACACTCAAACTGTCCGAATGGTTGCGGGAAACCGAAACAGAACGTGTCAACGGCAAAGCCGACATCGGTGTGCTGATCGCCAAACGGGTCGGAGTTTCCGATCCCGGCGAACAATACGCCGTACTAACCGTGAACACGATGATCGACTTGCTGAAGCAAGCCGGATTCTGAGAGAGAGAAACCTATGAAACGTTTGATACCTCTTTTGCTATTGGCTGGATGCGCCACAACACGCACTACCGAACCGATTCAACTGACACCGTTGCCGACAACGGTCGTTCCCAGCACGGTCGTCATCACAACCCCGGTTACGACTCAGCCTTTACTCACAGCTGACCAAATCGCCTACCTCGAAGCGGTAGCCGCACAGCAAGCACAGATTGATGTGATGGCCGCCTATCATCCTCGATGCGCCGAATGGTTGCCGTTGCTGTTAGAAGTCGGAGGCCGGATCGAGGACTGGCCGATTTGGAGCCGCGTGCTGTGGACAGAATCACGGTGCATCGACGGCCTAGAAGGAAACGGGTCTATCGGCCTCGCCCAAATCCAATGGTCAGTTCACAAAGAATGGGCTTTACAAATGGGTATCACCCGTGGCATGATGTTAGAAGCACGATCAAACCTGACGTTCGCTGTACGACTACAGCAAGCATCAGGATGGTCACCGTGGCGGTATCTAAACCTGCCCTAAACATAGGAGAGAGAGAACACAATGGAATGGTTACAGTACGGCTCATGCCGCGGGATGGATGTCAACGACTTCATGCCGATCCGGGGCGACATCGTGAAGATACGAGCCGCCAAAAAGATTTGTAACACCTGCCCCGTCATGTTTGACTGCCGGAAATACGGTTTGTCCAACCATCGAGCATGGGATTTGCACGGCATTTTCGGTGGCCTGACTAGGATGGAACGCGAAGACCAACTGCGGATCGCGGAGGGTCGTCTTCCGAAGAACCGTAAAGCTGTACGAAAGAACGACAATGACTGACGACATCGTAAAGCAAATAACGGTAGAACTGTCGTGGATTGAACGATACGGCACAGAGGCACTAAGCGACCTAGACCACGCCGCCCTGTTGGTTGCGTTGCGCGACGAGATTGAACGACTGCGAGAAGAAGTCAACCTCTGGATGGGTGCTGCCGAACGATTCGCAGAATCACACCCACAATACGAAGCGTTCCGATACTACTTCAAAGCGAGAACGAAATGACTGACGACATCCTGACCGCACTCATCATCATCTACATGATCGCACTACTCTGGATCATCCTCTGGGACAGCGAAAGAAGAAACAAATGACATTCGACGAATGGATCAAAGCCGGCATCGAACACGGATACTGCGGGCCGCCCGTCTGCTACACCCACGACAGCATCCCAATGAGCAACGAAGAAGCAGACGAATTCGAAGAACACGACCCGTGCCTACACATCATCCGACTCTACGAAGATGCCGAACACAAAACCAGTATTGAGCGCGACCACACACCATCCCAATGGAGAAACCTTTGGACAACTGGAAACTAGAAGCCGCCTGCCGTGGCCTACAAACCAACCTGTTCTTCCCCGAAAAAGGTGACCAACACACCCTCAAAACCGCGCTCGAAATCTGCAACGGCACACCCGACACCGAACCCTGCCCCGTCAAACAACAATGCCTCGACTGGATACTCACCACATTCAACCGTGACGAAGACCTATACGGTATCTACGGTGGCCTGTTGCCGGCACAACGCCTCAAACTACGCAAACCATCCGGCCACGTCGCTATCGCCGTCTCGAAAGACCGTATTGAGCGCGGAAACAACCGGCAAGAAGCCCTAGCAGAACTACTGAACCTCGTTCACGAAGTAGTAGTAACCGACATGATTCGATCCGAACATCAGCGTCTCACCAAATACAACGAAACGATCAGTATTGAGCGCGGACAGCAGGATTGAGCGCGGAGAACAGTATTGCGCGCGGGTCTGAAACCGTCGATGCCGACACAACGAAGAATCCCGGCCGAACCAACATCGACCGGGATTCTGCTTATTGTGAATCGGACAGCTCGACCGTCCTATAGACAACCGTGACACCTAGTTCACGTTCGACCATTTCTCGCGCGACCGTCTCCGATGGGAACCGCCACGCCTGTCGAACCGAACCCCAATCCGTTGCTGTGTTCCGCACACCGTACGGATCGCGCCAATACACCGCGAGACGTTGGTGTTGTACAAGACAGCAGAATCGACGTGGTATTGGTTCGGGCGGGCAAGGTATCCATCGGCCGATGATCGGCCGAAGATACAACCGTTCGATCCACGATAGGCGTACATTCACCCGCGATTCGTGTCGAACATCGCCCGATACCGGAACGCGTCTACCAACAGATCACCCAACCGAAAGACCGGGAAACCATCGGGAACAACACCCATCGTTTCGATCCAATCCAGATCGTTCTCCGACATTCCGCGAGTATCAACTATCAACAGCTGGTCAATACCCTCGACGCTACAAGTAGTGTCTCCGACAGCAAGATAACGTGACGTATCCATTATTCACCGTCCCACGTTAGGTCTAGCACACTAACAATCAAAACATCCCGATACGCGTCAGTAGGATCATCCCCCCATGTCATACCGCCTGTCACCAGAAACCGATCGTTCCCGAACCGGACGATGGCAGTATCCCGCGAACCGTGGTCAGACCAATCGTACACGTTATTGAGACATTGACTAACTAGGTCAATCGCGTCGCTAACCACAACATCGTTGTCATCCGAATCGGCCAACAAATAATCCACAAACGACAAACGTTCGATTAGATCATCCTTGTCGTAGGTCTTCAGTTTCTCAAACGCTTGTTCTCGCGTCTTGCGAATGGGAACCATCGCAAGACATAGGTCAGCACCCATAACTATCCTCTTTCTCTCTCTCTCTAATGCCGGCACGGTTGCCGACATCGTGCCATACCGGGAATCGAACCCGCCCGCCCGCCAATACCGGGATACGGCCAACCACAAGCTAACCGATTACCACACGACCATCGTGATCGCGCAACACACCCAACGGAACATAACATTCGTAATCAGTAGCACCGAAACCATCGGCATCGTCATACTGACGGTATACGGTCAGACGAACCTTACCGTCATCCCACACCCACAGCTCGACATCGGCGCGCGACCCATCCGGGAATAGGTACTCAAACCATTCATCGCTAATCACCCCGAACGATCCAATCTGTTCGTCACAAATCACCATTCCACGATCACGAATCAGATTCGCATAGTCACTAACGTTCCCATACCACACCGGATCTAGGTGTAGGTTCGTAAGAACCGGTATCGACACCGCGGAATGTTCTGCCATAAACGATCCCGTATTGGCCTCGCACGTTTCCCGCCAAATCGAATCGTCGCCGGTCGCTAACGGATCAACCCACAAACCGGAATCAGAATCTAACCGTACCGGCCTCTCACAAAATAGACACACAATCTGTTCGTCAATCATCGCGCCACCCATTCCAATAGTTCGACATCGACATCGAACGCGCGCGACGTATCCCAACCGTAACAATCGGCCAGAAGATCAGTAGCAACGTCAATCGCGGATGGATCATCCGAATAATCGGATTCTTCTTCACGAACCGGAACCGCGACAACGGTAGAAACCGTCGCGTACTCGAATGAGAACGTGACACGGAAACAAATCTCATCGCCGGTCATCGCGTCACCCCCAACACATCCGAACGAAACGCGCGCACACACTCACGAACCGTGGCACGATCCGAACCGTTGTGAAGATACTTGCGCGTGACCAGATAAGTATTGCCACCCATCGCATAGCAACACACACCCCACGGGTGACGTTCCCAATGCACACCCCACAACACACCCGTCTTTCTACTCATCGCACACCGCCACGGTAGGGCATAACCAAACCACGAACCGACACACCGTCACCCGTAGCGCGTAGTTCGATCGCACGCGATTCTGCCATCGACACAATGTCGATCGGCCGGACACCCTTACCGCCTAGCACCGAACCGATCGAATCCACCGCGCCCGCCAACAGCTCGGAATCAAACCGAACCGTCTGACCGGACTCTGGCCATTCCGAATCACGGAACAACCTGTCGATGTTCGGGAACGTACCGCCAACCAAACGAACATTCACCGATCCGGTTTCCGTGGTCACCGCCAGAACGTCACCAACCGGCGCGAACCGAACCGCCACCGCTTGATTCTTCCCTTTGCCGATCACCCGCACAATGTCGCGCACACACCGCGAATCCACCAACAGAACACCGGACGGAATGTCGGTCATCGCATCCCGATCGAAACCGATCCGAATGTCAATCAAACGGTACGAATCCGTCGCCACAATCCGAACATCGTCCCCGTCGAACGAAACGTGAACACCGTGAATCGCGCCACGAACCGGATCGTTCGACGCGAACACACCCGCGGAAGATAGCGCACGCGCTAACAACCCCGGATCGACCCCGTTGTGGTGACCTAACGTCACCGAATCCATCACTAACGTTTCCATAGCTTTCTCTCTCTCTCTCTAGTCTGGCCTTATTGCCGACACCCTGTATTGTGCGCGAACCGTGTCGCGCTTGTCAATAGTATTGTTCGCAAACCGGCCGGATTATTTCGGCCAGTATCGCGCCCGATCGTATTGCGCGCGGGACAATCCCCGAAACGCGCCCGCCCGCAACGTCACCCGCGCCCGCCAGAATCGCCCGCGCCCATACCCCACACCCAACCGCGCGAGAGGCTTAGAACGAATCCTAAAGCGTGATCTACACCCCATAAACGCGAGCGAGCGGGTCATACGACCCGCCCGCCCACATTCCCACACCCGCCCGAATCATCGACGGAAACGGTAACCCGCCCGCTCTAGCTCGATTCTCCGGCGCGCCCGATACCGCGCCCGATTCCGGCGCGCGTCACGCGTACAACACGCGAGAACCAACCACACCACACACGCGCCAACCAACAGACCCGCGAACGCGAACGCGCCCGCCAGATCATACGCCCAACCGTCCGCGCCGATCACGGAAGAAACCCGGCCGCGAACGTGACGCGCCTAGTTTGACGTGCCAACACGAACGCGAGAGCATCGCGCACATCGTCGAACGTTCGCCACCCGTGACTAATCCCGTCGAACCCGTAGACAACACGGAACGCGCCACGGTAACGGATTACCCGTGCGTGCGTCATTCGATCACCCCAACACTCACGGGATCACCCGCGCCGTTACGGTGCACATCGACGGCAGTAGTATTCCCGCGCGGATCACCCCACACGTCGAACCCGCCTATACAAGTATTAGCGCCATTCGGAGAACACAACGCGACGGATTCGCGTAGCTCACTAACCAACCGCACGAACCGCGATTCGGCGCGCGCCATACGGCGTGCCAGACCCGCTTGCCATTCTTCGACAGAACCAACCGCGCGCCAATCATCGACACCGTTACATTCTTCTTCTGCTAGACGTTGGATCGTTACCGCGCATCGTGCCATCCGCGCGCACACGTCCCGCGTGTGATCCGATACTGGCACACCATTCCGCGCCAATCTGAGCGCGAACGCGTCACCTCTTGCCGACATAGTTTCTCTCTCTCTCTGTTAGAACCGGCGCGATTCGCCGGTAGTACGCGCGCGGGGATCGAACCCGCGAACCCGCCAGAATCGGGCACGCGCCAACCAATCACGCGCCCGCGCTCTGCTGATCCGGCGACACCCACACGATTACGCCGTGACGTTCACCCGCCAACCGTGACCCGCAACACTCACAAGGATAGCTAGCGAACGTGATAACGCTATTAGTAGACCACGCCGAATCAACCAAATACGGAAACACACCCGCCGGACGTTCCCGCGTATCGTCCGGCGAATCTTCCCAACCCTCACACACACCATTAGCCAACACTTGCACGCAATCAACACACACACTCACATTACTCACGTCATCGAACGCAAGAAAGTAACCCGACTCATACGCGTCGCACACATCATCCGCGTACTCATCGCCTACCGCGTCAATCAGATCACCCAACAGTTCGCGCACACTCTCACCCGCCCATTCACCCGACAACGGTGCATCATTGTAGACACCCGCGTCACGGTCATTCATACCGCGCTCTTCCCCACGGTCACTAGCACGGTCTAAATAAGTTTCTAACTCTTCGTAGTTCATACCCTCTCACTCTCTCTCAATAAGTGACACTACGCCACTCGCGCCCGCTCTAGGGATCGAACCTAGAACCCGCCACTACCGGAACGGGCAACCGATCAAACCGCGCGACGTTCCCACACGGGCAGATTATTCCACCAACGAACCCACGAACGCGCCGAACCAATCGAACCCGCCACACCCGCTTGCAGGTCATCGATCACACGTCCCAACGTGTCTGCCGTCTGATCCAAACTAGCGACGCGCAACGCGCTTTCACGATCACCCGCCCGCCCCATTTCCGCGCGCTTATTCGCAAGAGTAAGCACACCCACACGAACCCGCGAAATACGCCTAACCCAATAACTACGAAACATAACTAACCTCTCTCTCTTTAGGTGACGTTCTGCCACACACCCAATACTAACCACACACCACACACCTAGTCAATAACCAACCAGATCACCCACAGATCACCCGCCACAGCTCGACACCACACCCACAGATCACCACACCCACAACAGAACACACACACACCACACCCGCCACAGATCACACACCTGGTTCTCTAGGCGCGACTCTCTCAACACTCACACACCCGCGCGCACAACGGTCGGCGCGTTCGGTTCGGTTCTTCGGCGTGTGTGGGTGTGGGCGGGTTCTCTCTCCGGTCGATCGAATCACGGAGAGGACGTGGCGCACGGTACGAACACACCCGCCACCCTCTCCAACACGCGCCAACACGCGACTAGGGGTCTGCCGAGCGCGCACGCCGTATACCTATATATTAGTTGTGTTGTGCAAGTGTGGTTTTTGGGGTTGTCAGCTTTGAGGGTGCATGGTGGGTTTAGTCCTCCCGCTGTTTGAGTTGTTTCTCTGGTCGCCGGTTTTTTCAGGACGGTCACCGTTCGCATTTGTGTCGTTTGGACGCTGCTCGATCATGTCGGTGCATGATCGTCTACCCACGTTTCCGTGTGTCATCCTCGCTGGCCGTGCAAGTGGCAGGGGTCTGTGTGGGGGTTTTGGTTGTGGGGTTGATTGTATCATTAGAATAGTTTGAGTTCGTTGATTGCTGCGTTCATTCCGTTTGTTCCGGGGAATATGTCGTCGAGGGTGTCTTCGTTGGGGTTGAAGACGAGTAGTTCTAGTATCCATCGGTTGAAGTAGTGGGGTTTTGCTCCGGGTAGTCCTTTTTGTTTTGTGGCTGCTCCGGTGATCCAGTCTCTTACCATTGGTCGTTTTGGGTCTTTTTTTGTTGTTCGCCAGATGACGGCTTCCCATGCGAATTGGGTGGATGTTGGTCGGATTTGATGCCATGTTTTGCACCAGCTTCCGATTCTTGTGTCTTCTGGGCAGTTGGGGAGCATCCAGACTAAATCTCTTGGGTTGCAGGATAATGCCCAGCCGTCAGGGTATTCGTCTGTGAGTTTTTGGATGAGTTCGATGTGGGTTTGTTTGTCGTCCCAGATGTTTGCTTGTGCGTGGTGGGGTGCGTACAGTTTTTTGCCGAGTTGGTGGTACGGGGGGTCGGCGTATGCGAATTTCATTTTGTCTCCTGACAGGTGCAGGGGGTGACGGCTTCTGTGCCGTCTTTGCGGGTGATGTATTTCCATCCGTTTCGGCATTGGCCGCAGGGGGGTGGTGGGGTTTTGGGGGTGGGTGGTGTGGGGGTTGGGGTGTTTTGGTGGTCGAGCCAGCGTTCTGCGTTGAGCCATGTGGTTGGGTGGGCGATGTATTGGGGGTCTTTGGGGCAGGTGATGGTGTAGAGCTGGGTGGCTTCGATGATGGTGGTGGGGGTGGTTTTGCGGAGGGCGGTTTTCCATGCTTTTCGGGCTGCGCCTTTTCCGATTTTGCGTGGGTAGTGGTTCCAGAAGGTTTCGAATCCATCATCTTCGGATGATGTGGTGTGTGTTTGTTCTTGGCTTTGGTTCTTCTTCTTTGATTTGGTGGGCATTGGTGCGGCTACCCCCTCCGCATCTGTGCGGCTACCTGTCCGCATCTGTGCGGCTACCCCCATGTGGAGTGTGTAGAGGTTGGTTTGGGGTTGGCCGGGTGTGTTGGTGCGGTGTTGGATGCTGATGGCGTTGATTTTGTGGAGTTCTTTGAGTGCGCGGTCTACGGTGTCGGTGGAGCAGGTCATTCTTTTGGCGAGTGTGTTGCGGGATGGCCAGCAGGTGTTTTGGTTGTTGGCGTAGCGTTGAAGTAGGGCGAAGGTTCTGACGGCTGTGGGGCTGATGGGTGCGTCGAGTATCCATTCGGGGATGATGGCGAAGTATGCGTCGGCTTGTAGTCGGGGTGTGGTATGCTCGTCCATGACGGCAGTTTTCCTTTCCTGTTGTCCTTGCTTCCGGCGACCGGGTTGGGTTGCGCGGGGGTAGTTTGAGTGTACACCTTCTGTCGGGGTTGTGTGTATACTGAGGGTTGTCGGCCTGTTGCTCTCTCTCCGGGCCGGCAACCTGCACGCCTCCATCCGGCATCCCCCTGCCGGGTGGGGGTTTGTGCTTTACTGGAGCGATATGGCTGGCACAAAGAATTCTGGGCGACGAACTATTTCGGGTGATGATAAAGCTCGTTTTTGGGCGGCGATCAATGCTGGTGTGTCGATTACTGAGGCTTGCAAGATTGCGGGTATTCATTACAACACCGGTCAGAATTGGGTTTCGAAGAACAAGTTGTTGAACGTTCAGTTGCAGCAGGCGCAGGTGGATGCGAAGGTTGCTGGGGCGAAGGCGCAGAGGTCTGGTGAGACGATGCGTCGTTTGCAGGCTGATTTGTCTCATATAGCTGAGTTGCCTCCGGTGATTCCGTATGACCGTTTGTCGGAGCGGGCGAAACGCGGGTACGACGATTTCGATTATTTTCGTCGCGTCTATTTGGGGCGTGTCCCGTCCCCGTGGCAGGTTGATGCGGCCTACAAGATTGTGTCATATTTGGAGTCGGAGGACAAAGAGTTCATGGTGTTGAACTGTCCTCCGGGTGCAGGTAAATCGACGTTGTTCCATGATGTTGCGGTTTGGTGCATTGTGCGGAACCGTGCGATTCGTGTGTTGATCGGTTCGATTTCGCAGACGTTGGCGAAGATGTATTCGCGTCGTATTCGTGAGACGTTAGACCGTCCGACTCGTTTGATCGCTGACCCGGAGTTGGTGCGTAAAGGTTTGGCGGTTGATGCGGAGGCGTGTTTGGCGCATGATTACGGCCGTTTCAAGCCGATCGCGTCAGGATCGTTGTGGCGTAACGAGGAGTTTATTGTTGAGCAGATGATCCCCGGAATGTTGGAGAACAAGGAGCCGACTGTTTCGGCGTACGGTATCGATTCTGAGTTCATCGGTCACCGTGCCGACTTGTGTTTGTTTGATGACGTGGCTTCCCCAGAAAACTCAAAAGAGTCTGTTGCGCGTGATCGCCTGTTAGAGCGTTGGGATTCGATGGCTGAGGCTCGTTGCGATCCGGGCGGTTTAGTGTCGGTCATCGGGCAGCGGTTGGGGCCGGGTGACTTGTACGCCCATTGTTTGAACAAGGTGATCTACGAGGATGTGGATGATACTGAGGTGTCGGGCGACGATCTGACGGTCGATGAGGCGATGGCTGATCCGGTTCGGAAACAGAAATATCATCATCTGATCTATCGGGCATACTACGAGGAATTGGATACCGGCCCGAAAAGCCGCCGCAAGGATGCCCCGGCATGGCCGGACGGCCCGCTTCTCGATCCGGTACGTCTGTCATGGAAAGAAACCCTGTCGTTCGTGAAACAGAATCAGCCGACCAAGTTTCGGGTGGTGTACCAGCAGGAAGATATCGATACCGACTATCAGCTGGTTGAGCGAACCATGTTGACGGGTGGTGTCGGGTCGGACGGCGTGTTTTATTCGGGGTGTATTGATCGGGAACGGCAACCCGGGTTTTTGCCTCGCGGTCTGTCAGCCCCGTGGGTGTCGATCATTTCGGTTGACCCGTCTCCATCCCAGTTTTGGGGTGTGATCTGGACTGTTGTACAGCCGGATATGGGGTTGTATCACGTGGTTGATTTGGAGCGGGTGAAGTTGACGGCTGAGGAACTGTTGGGTTATTCGATGTCTACCGGCCAGTATTCAGGCATTTTGGAGGATTGGGTTCAACGGGCCGACGATATGGGGTATCCGGTGTCGCATATTGTGGTGGAGATCAATGCGGCGCAACGGTTTTTGTTGGCACACGATTTTGTGCGTCGTTGGCAGGCTTCGCGTGGTGTTTTGGTGGTTCCGCATACCACGTCGAGGAACAAGTTGGACGAGAATTTGGGTTTGGAGGCGTTGATCCCTCCGGTTGTGCGGTCGGGTTCGTTGCGTTTGCCGACTTTGACGGCTAACTGGAAGACGTTGGCGTTGATC
>Ga0129333_10006105_pt1 | contig 11387 bp, 10 predicted proteins | sample CPB6_08_DNA_FD_94474 | JGI IMG/M metagenome (GOLD analysis project Ga0129333, IMG submission 94474) | Freshwater to marine salinity gradient microbial communities from Chesapeake Bay, USA - CPBay_Sum_0.6_0.8_DNA | ecosystem: Environmental > Aquatic > Marine > Coastal | place: USA: Chesapeake...
AAGGCCATCGGGGCGAACTCCTCATCGCCATCGTCACCCGAGGGCTCCAAAGCGACATCAGCTCCCGTGAGCCGCGTCTCCATCTCGATGACGTCCTCGGGCTTGACCTGTAACTCACGCGCCACCCGGTCTACCTCGGCCGGCGTCAGCGTATTGCGATAGGCCTGAGAGTCATCAGCCTGCGCCTTCAAGTCCTGTTTAAGTGAGCGCAAGTTGAAAAACAGCTTGCGTTGCGCCTTGGTGGTGGCCACTTTGACCATGCGCCAGTTGCGCAAGATGTACTCGTGAATTTCCGCCTTGATCCAGTGCAAGGCGTAGCTGACCAAACGCACGCCTTGATCAGGGTCAAAGCGCTTGACGGCTTTCATCAGACCGACATTGCCTTCTTGAATGAGGTCACCTTGGGGCAGGCCGTAACCCAGGTACTGTCTGGAGACAGAAACGACCAGTCGCAGGTGGGACAGCACCAGCCGGCTGGCCGCTTCGACGTCGGCATGGTCGCGTAGGCGACGAGCCAATTCCAGCTCCTCTTGAGCGGAGAGCAGGGGCAGGCGGTTGACTGCGCTGATGTATGCATCCAGATTGCCCAAAGAGGGCACCAGCGACCAGGGGTCGCGGACCGATAAGGCGGTGGAAGACAACGTATTCATAGACGCTAAGTGTAAACCCTAGGACCAGACGGAACAAATATTAGCACTCTCGGCAGCCGAGTGCTGATCCGGAACCTACTGGATGGCTATACGTTGACTTCAGGCAACAAAAAAGTAAGTTAGTATTTACTTTTTAACCTGAAAACAGGAAGTTCATCACGTCTCCATCTTTGACGACGTAGTCCTTGCCTTCGGCGCGCATCTTGCCCGCCTCCTTGGCCCCCTGTTCGCCTCCATGGGCCACATAGTCATCAAAGGCGATGGTCTGGGCGCGGATAAATCCCCGTTCAAAGTCGGTGTGAATCACCCCGGCTGCCTGGGGCGCTGTGTCACCACAATGAATCGTCCAGGCCCGAACTTCTTTGACCCCCGCCGTGAAGTAGGTCTGAAGCCCCAGGAGGCTGAAGGCCGCTCGGATCAGTCGATTCAGGCCAGGCTCTTGGAGCCCCATTTCTTGCAAGAAGAGCAGCCGGTCGGCCTCTTCCATTCCGGCCAGCTCTGCTTCGGTCTTGGCACAAATGGCCACCACCGGCGCATGCTGTTGGGCGGCGTACTCCTCAAGGCGCTGCAGCAGCGGGTTGCGCTCAAACCCATCCTCGGCCACGTTACCCACAAACATGGCTGGCTTGGCTGTGATCAGGCACAAGGGCTTGAGAACGGCCTGTTCTTCCTTGCTGAAGTCGATGCTGCGAACGGGTTGCCCGTTGTTGAGCGCCACTTCGCACTTCTTAAGCACGTCCACTAGTCGTTGCGCTTCCTTGTCTCCACCCGCCTTGGCCACTTTGCTGTGGCGGGCAAGAGCCTTGTCTACCGTTGAGAGGTCCGCCAAACACAATTCAGTCTGAATCACCTCGATGTCGGCCACCGGATCCACCCGCCCCGCCACGTGGATGACGTTGGGGTCCTCAAAGCAGCGCACCACATTGACAATGGCATCGGTCTCGCGAATGTGGCTGAGAAATTGATTGCCCAGCCCCTCTCCCTTGCTTGCCCCTGCCACCAGGCCGGCGATATCCACAAACTCCACAATGGCCGGCACTACCCGCTCGGGTTTGACGATCTGTGCCAGCTGATGCAGTCGCGGGTCGGGCAGCTCGACGACACCCACATTGGGCTCAATCGTGCAAAAGGGGTAGTTCTCTGCCGCGATACCCGCTTGGGTCAGGGCGTTAAAAAGCGTGGACTTGCCCACATTGGGCAATCCCACAATGCCGCATTGCAAACTCATGGGGGGAAGGGGTGGGACGCACCCGTAAAGCTCGCTCGCATTCTATGCGCGCATCCGTCCCTCAACGGCTGTTGCGCCGATCGGGCCAGCGCCATCCCAGGGCCAGCGCATTTCCCCACAACGCCATAGCAGCTCCCACCACACTCAACAGCTGCGGCGAATAGTCTTCAAATGCCGCCGACACGAGCAAGGCGATGACGGGTGTGGCGGCTCCGACCGTACCGGCCTGGGCTGCTCCCAACCGCTGCTGCAAGGCGAGGTAGCAGGCAAAGGCCACCACCGACCCAAACACAGCAAGATAGGTCAGCGACAACCACCACGCGATATCGTCAGGCCAGGCAGGCAAGCCGCCTGCTGCGGCCACCCACAACCAGGAAAACACGCTGCCATAGACCATTCCCCAGCCCAATGCGGGCCAAAAAGGTACGCCGGCTGCGCCATTGCGTGAGGCGATCAGGCTGCCTACGGCCGACAACAGCACCGCCGCAGCCGTAAAGCCCAGCCCCCAGTGCGCATCGGGGTGGCGTGTACTGCCCACCACCTCGGGCCAGAAAATGAGGCCCACGCCCGCGATACACAGCATCGCTCCCACCATGAACCGCACCGTCAAGGGCGTACCCCACAAGCCGCGAGATGCCAGCCCCAGGATGAGTGCAGAGGCGCTGTAGCCTACTGCCACCACCCCTGAGGGCACAAACCGCTCGGCGTGGTAAACACACAAGTAAGACACCGAGTACATGAACAGGCCTTGAAGTGCCAGCCGAGCATGTTGTTTCGGGCTGAGGCGGGTCCACGGCGAGTGCCATCGCCCCCAGGCCAAGGCCAAACCTCCGGCCATCAAAAAGCGCAAGGCTACCGAGAACTCCACTGTGGTGGCGTGCAGCTGATAGACGATGGCATGCCATGTGGTGCCCCATATCACCACTGCCAACACAAACAACTGCCAAGATTTAAGTGTCCAGGTCACGACCACTGTCCTGATGTGTCCAGGGATTGTGCCTGGGGCAATCGTCCTCACCTCGCCCGTCTCTACAATGCCGACATGTCCTCCTTTGATGTGAGCGTCCAAGGCGATGGAGCCGTCGCCATGAGCCTGGCCTTGTTGCTGTCTACCCAGGGACTTCGAGTGGCCTGGATACCGCCTGCTTCCGCACGCGGTGCCCAGCGCACCGATGTGCGAACCTATGCGCTCAGCGCACGCTCGGTGGACTTGCTCAGCCGGCTGAAGATTTGGGATGCATTACCCGACGATGCCAAGACCGCCGTGCTGGACATGTGGGTGTATGGTGATGATGGCCAATCACGACTGACATTTTCTGCCTTTGATCAATCCGTAGAGACATTGGCCTGGATCGTGGACGCAGCGCAGTTAGAGAGGGTCTTGTTTGAGGCTGTGCGCTTTGCCCCGTATATCACCTCGGTCACGCCCGACCAACCTATCCAGGTGGCTTTGCGGGCCTTTGCCGATGGACGACAAGCCCAGGCACATCGACAACCGCAGGCCGAGTCGGCCTGGACTCATCGCTATGGCCATGTGGGAGTGGCAGCCCGTGTGGTGAGTGATACCCCCCACGCTGCCGTGGCACGTCAGTGGTTTCGCAGCCCCGATATTGTGGCGCTGCTGCCTTTTGATCGCCCTCAGCCAGGCGCTAGTTACGGCTTGGTATGGTCGGTACCGCAAGATCAGGGGCGTGACTTGATGACCATGACGCCAGCAGCCTTTGAGGAAGCCTTGATGCAGGCCACTTCTGGCCTTGCCGGGGTCTTGCAGTTGCAGGGGCAGCGGGCCAGTTGGCCGTTGGCCCTCAACGTAGGCTCTTCGGTGTGCGGACCTGGATGGGTGGCTGTGGGCGATGCCGCCCATACCGTGCATCCTCTGTCAGGCCAGGGGCTCAATCTCGGGCTTGCCGATGTAGATTGCCTGAGCACGGTACTGGCACAGCGCGAGAGCTTTCGCGATCTGGGTGATGAGAAACTGCTTCGGCGCTATGCGCGCCAGCGCTGGTGGTCCACGCACGCTATGGGTGCCATGACCCACGGACTGCAACAGTTGTTTGCCACGCCCCACCCGGTTGGCCGTCATCTGCGCAATCAAGGGTTGAGGTGGGTGGAGCGCGCGACCCCTTTGAAGACCCTGTTAGCCAGACAGGCATTTCGCTCCTGAGACGGCTGCCAACCCTTTTTCACCCTTGCAGAATTGCACACCATGGCCTTACGTATTTCTTTGACGACTCGTCGATGTGTCACGCTGGTGCTGGCAGTGTTGACTTGCCTGCAGCTTGCCTGGGCCTCAGAAGCCATCATTCGCAAGAATCTGGCCGAGCGGCTGCCTAACTTACCCCGAATCGATGAGGTCACCAAAACTGCGATGCCGGGAGTGTGGGAAGTGCGCGTGGGCAATGAGTTGCTGTACACCGATGAGCAGGCCAACTTCATCATTGAAGGTGAAATCATCGATGCGCGCACCCGCACCAACCTCACGCAGGCCCGCATCGACAAGCTCACCGCATTTGACTTCGCCAAGTTACCCCTGAAGGATGCGATTGCCATCAAGCAGGGCAGTGGTGCGCGCAAGATGGCCGTCTTCGTCGACCCCAACTGTGGTTACTGTCGCCGCTTTGAGCGGGACTTGGCAGCACTCAAGGACGTGACCATCTACACATTCTTGTATCCCATCTTGGGCGCTGACTCTTCTACCAAGGCACGTGATGTCTGGTGTGCCAAGGATCCGGCAAAGGCCTGGCGTGATTTGATGCTGCAAGGCACAGCGCCGCCTTCTGCGACCAACAAGTGCGATGCCTCAGCCATAGAGCGCAATACGGCGCTGGGGCAAAAGCACCGGGTGCAGGGTACCCCTGCAGCGGTCTTTGAAGACGGCTCCCGCATACCGGGTGCGGTGGCCACAGACCGCCTGGAAAAGGCTTTGGCTCAGGCTGGCAAGAAGAGTTGAGCGCGGCTTCAACACTCCCATGCAAACTCCTCTTGGTGCCGCCGAGTCCACACCGGTCACGATCTGGACCCAGGCTCTGGGCTATGCGGGGCTGATCCCCTTCGTGGCGGGTGCTGCCTTGGTGTGGCTGGTGTGGCCGCCTGTGCATCCCTATGCGTCTTGGGTCTTGGCCACCTACGCGGCCGTCATCGTATCTTTTTTGGGCGGGATTCACTGGGGGGCCGTGTGGAGTTCGCAGGTGGGGCTGCCCCGCGCGCTACTTTGGGGGGTCTGCCCCTCACTGCTGGCCTGGGTTGGAGCGCTCATGCCCGCCCGCAGCGGCCTGATCTTATTGGGGGCTGTACTCATCTTGAGCTACCTGGTTGATCGATCTTTCTACCCTCGATACGGGCTGCAGCGTTGGTTGAGACTGCGATTGCACCTCAGTTTGGTCGCAGCGCTGTCATGTTGGGTAGGCGCTGCCGGGGCCTAAGCCGTGCGCCTTCGGCAGCGAGCTTTCGTGGTGGGGGTGGCCGTCGTCGTCACTGTCCACGTCTGGGTCATCGATGAGTTGAGACATCGGCTGGTCTTTGCCGGTGAGGGCCAACAGCGCTCGGTGATGCGCATGGAAGTGGACCTCGTTGAGGAGTTAGCGCCATCGCAGCCTCTTGAACCTGCCGCAGCACCCCGACCAGCTGCCGGGTTCGCTGAACCTGCAGCCGCTGCGCCGGCAGCGTCGGCGCCGCAGCCAACGCCTAGCGAGACCCCTGCCTCAGGTCCATCGGAGCGTGTGGCCGAACTCCCTGAGCCGGCGGCGCCTGATAGCGCCGAGCCGGTAAAGACGCCAGACTCGGCAACACCTGTAGCCCAGACGGCGTCCTCGCCTGCAGGCCAATCGACCGCGGGCACGGAGCCCGGCTTCGAGTGGCCGCCGTCTACCCGACTGAGCTACACCCTCAAGGGCTACTACCGCGGCCCGGTGGAGGGGTCGGCCCAGGTCCAGTGGATCAAACAAGACGATCGTTATCAGGTGCATCTGGATGTATTGATCGGACCGGATTTCGCGCCGCTGATGACCCGGAAGATGACCAGCGACGGTCGGGTGACACCCTCCGCAGGGCTAGAGCCTCAGCGCTACGAGGAAGAGACGCGCGTGGCCATGTTCAGACCCCGCAAAAAGGTCATCGTCTTCCAGCCGGAGCGCGTAGTGCTGTCTGATGCGCCCAGTGCTCCGACGCTGCCGGGTATTCAAGATACGGCCAGCCAGTTCGTGCAATTGACCTGGCTGTTCACCACCCAGCCCCAAAGACTGCAGGTGGGGCAGAGTCTGGAGGTGCCCTTGGCGCTGCCTCGCCGCGTAGACCGCTGGGCGTATGAGATCGTCAATCAAGAGATGATCAGCACACCAGCCGGTGAGGTCATGGCGTACTACGTCAAACCGAAGCGGATGACCCCGCAGGCTGGAGAACTGGTCATCGAGGCCTGGTTTGCTCCGACGCTGCAATACCTGCCAGTTCGCTTGCGGATTCGTCAAGACGATCAGGCCTGGGCTGACATGTTGCTGAGCCGAATGCCGCAGCAGGCTGCTCGTTGAGTGGGCGGTAGTCCGCAGAGGGCAGGGTTTAGACTCGTATTTCATTCGGAGGGTTGCCATGCAGTATCAATGCCTACAGACTTCAATTCACGGTGATGGCCAGCGGCGCGTCGGGGTCATCACCTTGAACCGACCCAAGCAGCTCAACGCCTTGAACAATGAGCTCATGGATGAGTTGGGTGCTGCCTTGCTGGCGTGGGATGCGGATGATTCCATCGGTTGCATGGTGATCACCGGCAGCGAAAAAGCCTTTGCCGCGGGTGCTGACATCGGCGGCATGGCCAACTACTCGTTCATGGACGCCTACCTGGGCGACTACATCACGCGTAACTGGGAAACCATCCGCCGCATTCGCAAGCCCGTGATCGCTGCTGTGGCGGGGTTCGCGCTAGGGGGCGGGTGTGAATTGGCGATGATGTGCGACTTCATCATCGCAGCCGATACGGCTAAATTTGGTCAGCCCGAGATCAAACTGGGGGTGATACCCGGAGCAGGGGGCACACAGCGCCTGCCGCGCGCCGTGGGCAAGGCCAAGGCCATGGACATGGTCTTGACCGCCCGCATGATGGATGCTGCCGAGGCTGAGCGCTCGGGTTTGGTCTCGCGCGTGGTGAGTGCCGACAAGCTCATGGAAGAAACGCTGGCCGCAGCGCAGACCATCTGTCAGATGAGCCTGCCCAGTGTCTTGATGGCCAAGGAGTGCGTCAACCGGGCGTTTGAGACCTCCTTGTCGGAGGGCAACTTATTTGAGCGCCGTATGTTCCATGCTGCCTTTGCCACCGAAGATCAAAAAGAGGGCATGGACGCGTTCGTCAATAAACGCAAGCCGCAGTTCAAGCACCGCTGAGCACAGTCTTAGTGTTCGCGTCGCAAGGCGGGGAACAAGATGACGTCGCGAATGCTGGGACTGTCGGTCAGCAACATGACCAGGCGGTCAATCCCGATCCCACAGCCCCCTGCCGGCGGCATCCCATACTCCAAAGCGCGGATATAGTCGGCATCAAAGTACATGGCCTCTTCGTCGCCTGCCTCTTTATTGCGAGCCTGGGCGGCAAAGCGGGCGGCCTGATCCTCTGGATCATTGAGCTCAGAAAACCCGTTGGCCACTTCGCGGCCAGTGATGAACAGCTCAAACCTCTCCGTGATCTGAGGCTGGCCGTCCGAGGCGCGTGCCAGGGGGGAGACTTCTACGGGGTAGTCCACGATAAAGGTGGGCTCCCACAGTTGGGACTCCACCACGGCTTCAAACAGGGCAAATTGCAACTCGGCCACACTCCAGTGCGCAGGGGGCTCCTCGCCTTGCGCCTTCAAGGCGGCATGTAGGACTTTCGCATCAGCGGCTTGATCGGCTGTGAGCTGAGCGTATCGAACCAAGGCCTGGCTGACGGTCATCCTGGCAAAGGGCTCTTGAAAGTTGACACTGCGACCCGAGTAGCTCAACTGGGTGGAGCCCGTGGCGTGCTGCGCCGCATGACGCAGCAATAGTTCTGTGAAGTCCATCAGGTCATGATGCGTCCAGTAGGCCGCATAGAACTCCATCATCGTGAATTCCGGGTTGTGTCGAACCGAAATGCCCTCATTGCGAAAGTTGCGGTTCACCTCAAACACGCGTTCAAAGCCACCGACGAGCAGCCGCTTGAGGTACAGCTCGGGAGCTATGCGCAGGAACATTTCTTGATCCAGCGCGTTGTGGTGCGTGACAAAGGGCTTGGCATTGGCGCCGCCGGGTATCGGGTGCAGCATGGGCGTCTCAACTTCCAAGAAGCCATGGTCGACCATGAACTGACGGATGGAGCTGACGGCCTTGCTGCGAGCCACAAATCGCTGTCGTGCCGCCTCGTCTGTGATCAGATCTACGTAGCGCTGACGGTACTTCTGCTCCTGATCGGTCATCCCGTGAAACTTGTCGGGCAAGGGGCGTAGGCTTTTGACCAGCAACCGAACGCTGGCGGCTTTGATCGACAACTCGCCCGTCTTGGTACGAAACAGTGTTCCCTGGCAGGCCACGATGTCGCCCAAATCCCAGTGCTTAAAGGCAGCCAAAACCTGCTCGCCGACCTGGTCCTGGGTGATGTACAGCTGGATGCGGCCCGTGGCGTCTTGAATCGTGGCAAAGCAGGCTTTGCCCATGACGCGTTTGAGCATCATGCGTCCGGCTACGCTGACCGCTATGGGTTGGGCTTCTAGGGCCTCGGCGCTGCTTGCGCCATGTTCCTGCGCTACTTCGCCTGCTCGGTGGCTGGGCTTGAAGTCGTTGGGGAAGGCCACCCCCTGCTGTCTCAAGGCCGTGAGCTTGTCTCGCCGCTCAGCCATGAGCTGATTTTCGTCCGAGGCGGGGGGGGTAGGGGCGGCGCCAGGGCGCGCAGGAGGCAGATGCGTGGTCATGGAAGCTCAAAGACGCTCGACAAGGCCCTGCATTCTAGGGGGCCTCCTACAATGCGTCCTTAGGTCTCACTCACCATGAAAAACTTTGCGCTCATCGGTGCTGCGGGGTATGTCGCGCCGCGCCACATGCAGGCCATCCGGGAAACCGGTCACCGCCTGGTCGCGGCCTTGGATCCCCGCGATTCGGTAGGGGTCATGGACAGCTATTTTCCTGAGGCTCATTTCTTCACCGAATTTGAGCGCTTTGACCGCCATCTGGACAAATTGCGCCGTCAGGGTGATTCGCATCAGGTGGACATGGTGTCGGTATGCTCACCGAACTACCTGCACGATGCCCATGTGCGTTTTGGCTTGCGCTGTGGAGCAGATGTCATCTGTGAAAAACCCCTGGTGCTCAACCCATGGAATCTGGACGGGTTACTGCAGGCCCAGCATGAGACGGGTCGGCGGGTATTCACCATCTTGCAACTGCGGGTTCACCCAGCGGTTGAACAATTGCGCCAGGCCTTGATGGCGTCGACTTCCGCTAGCAAACACGAGGTGGATTTGGCCTACATCACGTCGCGCGGGCGGTGGTACCTGCAGTCTTGGAAGGCGCAGACATCCAAGTCTGGCGGGATTGCCACCAATATCGGTGTTCACTTCTTTGATCTCCTGCACTACTTGTTTGGCGCCTGTCAGCAGGTGCAGGTTCACCACCACGACATCACGCGCGCTGGTGGCTACTTGGAGTACGAACGTGCGCGGGTTCGTTGGTTCGTCTCGATTGAGGTGGAAGATCTCCCCTCAGAGGTCGCGGCTTTGGGCAAGCGTACCTACCGCAGCATCACTGTAGACGGGCAAGAGGTAGAGTTTTCCGAGGGCTTTACGGATCTGCACACCCTGAGCTATCGGCGTATCCTGACTGGTGGCGGTTTTGGTCCTGAAGAAAGCCGCAGCGCCATCAGCACAGTCGCGCAGATCCGCACAACCCAGGGCGTGGGCCTGCAAGCCCACAGTCACCCACTGCTCAGGCGAGCGCTGACGAAGTCCAGCCCATGAGCGTTCACCCTACGGCCGTCGTGGATGAAGGCGCCCAGATTGGGCCGGGCACGAACATCTGGCACTTTTGTCACGTCAGCAGCGGTGCCCGAATCGGCCGTGACTGCTCCTTGGGACAAAACGTGTACGTCGCTAACGCAGTACGCCTGGGCGATCGCGTGCGCGTGCAAAACAATGTGTCGATCTTTGATGCCGTCACGCTGGAGGATGACGTCTTTTGCGGCCCTAGCATGGTGTTTACCAATGTCATCAACCCGCGCTCAGCGGTGGATCGCAAGGCGCAGTTCCGACCTACTTTGGTCAAACAAGGGGCGACGATCGGCGCCAATGCCACTATCGTGTGCGGCGTGACCATTGGAGCCTATGCCTTTGTGGGCGCAGGCGCGGTGGTCACGCATGACGTGCCCGACTACGCATTGGTAATGGGGGTCCCGGCACGCCCTGCAGGCTGGATGAGTCGTCATGGCGAGCGCCTTGACTTACCCGTGCGTGCGCCAACCGGTGAGATCTTGCAGGCTCGCTGCAGCGCCACTGGCCAGGTGTATCGGCTGCAGGACGCCACGTTGACAGCATGGCCTGAGGCTTGAGTCCGCAGAGCATCTTCCATGCAGTTCGTTGACCTGAAATCGCAATATCTGGCACTCAAGCAACAGATTGATCAGCGCATCCAAGCTGTTTTGGACCATGGCCAGTACATCCTGGGTCCCGAGGTGGAGGAGCTGGAAAGTGCACTGGCTCAACGTGTCCAGGTACGCCATTGCGTCACGGTGGCCAGTGGCACTGAAGCCTTGCGGATTGCCTTGATGGCGCTGGATATTCGCCCAGGTGATGAGGTCATCACGACGGCGTTTTCCTTTGCGGCGACAGCCGAGGTGATTGCGCTGCTCGGGGCTCGGCCGGTCTTTGTGGATATTGATCCTCGTACCTGCCTGATCGATCTGAATCAGATCGAGGCGCGTGTGACCTCTCGTACCCGAGCCCTCATGCCCGTGAGTCTGTATGGCCTCATGCCCGATATCGAGGCCTTGCAGGTCATCGCCGATCGACACGGGCTGGCGCTGGTCGAAGACGGCGCGCAAAGCTTTGGTGCTTCCTGGCGAGGGCGCCCCTCAGGCGGTATAGGCGCGTTTGGCTGCACCAGTTTTTTCCCGAGCAAGCCCCTAGGCTGCTACGGCGATGGGGGTGCCCTGTTCACCAATGACGATCGGCTGGCTCAAGTGGCCCGCGAGATCCGGGTACACGGCCAGGAGCGGCGATATCACCACACCCGCTTAGGGTTGGGGGGGCGCATGGACACATTGCAATGCGCCATCGTGCTGGCCAAGTTAGAACGTTTCGACTGGGAATTGCAGCAGCGTGCCCATTGGGCACAGCGTTATTCGCAAGAGCTGTCCGATATACCGGGCCTGCGCCTGCTGGAGGTCTCTCCTCATGCTCGTAGCGCCTGGGCGCAGTTCACGGTGTGGCTGCAGCGCAGAGATGAGGTCCAGGCGCGCATGCGTGAGCAGGGTATTCCTACGGCCATCCATTACCCACTGTCGCTTCACCGGCAGCCCGCCT
>Ga0129333_10006106_pt1 | contig 11387 bp, 9 predicted proteins | sample CPB6_08_DNA_FD_94474 | JGI IMG/M metagenome (GOLD analysis project Ga0129333, IMG submission 94474) | Freshwater to marine salinity gradient microbial communities from Chesapeake Bay, USA - CPBay_Sum_0.6_0.8_DNA | ecosystem: Environmental > Aquatic > Marine > Coastal | place: USA: Chesapeake Bay...
AATTAAAAATTTAAGAAAAAATGCAAATCAAATCATTAATGAAAATGAATCAGCAACTCCGCTTGTTGATAGATCTGACTCATCCAGCTATGTAGCTGCTCCTGAAGAAACAGATATTACAGATACTATTAAACAAGCTGAAGCAAATGAAACCAAAGATCCATTTGACGCTGTAAACAGAAACTGGCCTAGAAATGCAAAAAGCGCCGTATTTTTACAAAACTATATTCCTTCTGATAAAAATTCTTCAAGCAAAGTATTGACTCCGGATGCAGTTATTCAATTAGCAGCTTCTGGACTAATTCCTACAGATCTTGCTAAAGCTTTAATTAGGACAGTTCCTAATGCCCAAAGAACTTCAGTAATTCCAAAAGGAGCTGACGTTTTAAAAAATCAAATGCTTGGACTTGGTTTAACTGAAAGCCAATATCCAAAGTATGGAGCATCAAAATTAGAAGTAGGAGAAGATCAGCTTGCTCTGCTTGAATTTATTACGCAACAAGCTAAAAATTTATTTACTGGAGATGTTGCAACCGACTTTGGTAAATATCTTGCGTCTGGTGGAGAAATTCCTAATGTAACGACAAAAGGAGCAACAGCCTATAACCAAGGAACACCTGATCCAACACGTGTTTTTTCTTCTTTAGGAAAAGGAAATATTTCTGAACCTAGAGCATCTGCTAAATACCAATCTTCTTCTTATACTCCATTCATGACGATTCCGTCAAATGTTGATGATTTTCAACTCTTGAGAGGATTGGTATCTGAAATGGATTTAAGTATGTATGATGATAATGTTAAAAAATTTGGTAGTCAAGGAGAGTATACAGGATTAAAGAAAAATATTGTACATCAGCTTTATGAAAAAAATGTTCTAGGAATGGCAGAAGCATTGGGATACACGCCTGAACAATTTTCTGAAGCTTTGTTAGATCCTTCTAGAATTGAAAACGATTATTTACAATTAGAGCTAAACAGACAGCAACAAGGGTTAGAGCCTATTGGAGTTCGTCGTAATACGTGGAGAGACATTACAGGACAGGAATTAGGTTCAGTCGAAAATAAAAATAGTGGAGGAATTGCGGGAGAATCAGGTCAAGGCTTTTCTGATAAACAGATTGAATCTTTATATGCCTTTGGACCTAGAGAATTAGGTTCTCCAGATAATTTAAGAACGTCTCTTGTTTTAAGTGGTTCAGGATCAGGATCTGAATTAATTTCATTTCCAGATAGACCTGGAAGCTTGTTAACTAAAGATGGAAAAACATTGAACATTGATCGAGCTACATTTGGAGATGATGCAGACGTTCTTTTGACTCCAGATCAAATTGCTAATTTAGAATACGAGTCTTACCTGACTCTTCCTTATAAAATTAACAACACTGGACCAGCACTTACAATGTCGGGCGCTGGTGAATCAATTGGTGGTATTAGATCTTTTGGAAATTATTCAAATCCTGTAGCTGCAGATATTAGATTTAATTTAATTCCATCTATTCGGGATAAATCCATTACACCTTTTCAAGATGGAAAATTTGTATTAAATGCAGATTCTATTCCAGAAAATGCAGATATTGAAACTCTTCAAGCTTCAGTGGACAGAGCAAATGAATTATTAAGAAGTTACGCTTATGATCCTTACAAAACTCAGTTTAATGGATTAGATTTGTCTGATCCTTCTATAAGAAAAAATTTAAGCAAAGAAGAAAATCAATTAATCACACAACAAATGGTAGGAGATGGAACTGTAAAACAAACAAAACAGGGAAAACCTTTTGTTAAATTGCCAATGGGATTAGTTTTTTCTGATCCTTTACAAGAAGGAAAAATTAATGAAGCAGCTTTAGATCCTAAAAAAAGAATTAATACTCTTTTTGGCCCTAGTGGACTAAAAAGAAATTTTAGATCAGAAACCGAAGCAGCTTATGAACGTTTAAACTATATTACGCAAGCACTTCAAAGATTTGGCAATACAATAAATCGAAATATTTTTGGTAAAGATGCACAAGGAAAAAATCTTGTAGATCGCGCTATTTTACAGGGTCTTACAGATCCAAAAGAAGAAAAACTGTATCAACAGTATATTGATAATGTAAATCGTAACTTAGCTAGTACATTTGAAACTTCTCCTGCCGGTGTTCAAATTAGAACTCCAAATCAAAGGGTTGAGCTTACTAAAGCAGTATCAGAAAGCCTTGGTCTTCCAGAAAATTCAGTGTTAGGTGGCGTCACAGTTCAAACAGCTTTAGATCCATATAGAGTTATTGACTATGTTCCAAATCGACCTGCATTGAGAAATAGAAGTTCAGAAGGAACAGTTACTCCAATTAGCTTGCAAGAAGCAATTAGATCTGAGCTTTTAAAAATGGAAGACAGCCCTGTTCGATTAAACGAAATATCTAGATTAAAATTTCTTGATGGGGAAGAAGTTTTGACAGATGGAGAATTTTTCCAAGTAAAAAAATACGCTGTTCCTAAAACAGAATCAGGATATCCTGGTATTGTTCTTTCTTCAGATATTAAAAATGGAACAATACAAGAGGTTTTACCAGGAGAATCAGGTTTTTCAGAATCAGAAACAATGGATGTTGTTCCTGATAATTTTGGATTTCTTCGAGCAGTTAATACTGCACATAAAGCTGTTACTGGAAAACCAGTTGGAAGTATTGATTTTGTATTAAACAGAATTGATAAATTAAGCCAAGGAGATCCTGAGGCAATTAAATTTATTGGAGGAAGCAGCAGTAATCCTGCTCTAGAAAGAGCACTTCAAGATGCGTATACACTTGCAGGTGTTAGCAATAAAAAATATCAGTTACAGATTCAAAAGCCTCCTGCCCCTGCGACAAGAGAAACTCGGATGGAAGGTGCAGGATACGATACATACAGAGGTTTTGATTCTGCAACTAGCGATATTTCAACAACTTATAATAAATTAATCAATAATATTCAAGATCAAATTAAAACAAATCCTGAAAAAACAGGACCTTTGTCACAGCTGTTAACTCAGATTCAAAATGACCAACGTCGATTCCAGGGACCGTTTGGTGTTGAGGGAATTAAACCCAGATCACCAAAATCAACAGATAAAATCATTAAACCAGGATCTAAAGTTGTTCCTATTACAGCAGCCTTGCTCTATCCTGAAACGCTAGAATACAATGTAAAAGAAGCTGAAATCAACAAATTTTTATATCCCAAGTCAACAGCAGTACCAAAAGAAACTCAAAATCCGCAAAACATATACGCGGAAGACATGGGCCGGGTGCCCAATGCATCTGAAGCGCAAGCTTTATACGAACAAAGTTTGGATAATAGTAATGATTATGAAGCAAAACAAGATTTAGTTAATTCTTCAAATGCAATCAAAAAAGGATATGGAGACAATCAAATTGGAGGATATTTAAGTGTTGATAAAGCATTTACAAATGAAGTGGTAGAGGACCTTCTTCAAATGAATAAGCGTCTTGCTTTAGTCCGCAATCACCTTGAAGGAGGTCCGCAGCAAGCAATTAAACGAGGAAAATTAGCTCGTTTAATTGACACAGCAAAAGAAGCAGTTTTACTTCCCTCTGAACCAGCTTCTCTTTCTCCTCAACAACAACAAGAATTAATTAATAGCAATCGTCTTTTGATTCTTCCTTCAGGAGGAGTGTATGGTGTTGATCAAGGTAAATTGGTTCGTTTTGGAAAACAAGAAAGTGATCTTGTATCAAACCTAGGTCTTACTGCAGGAAACATTAAAAATAGACTTGCACAACAAGGAGTAAGAACTGTTCCATTATCGTCAATGGGATCGCCAACTATAAACTCTACAGTCAATCCTTCTGCTAATTTAAGCAATGAAGCTGCAATGTATCAACAGTCTGTGCTGAATCAACAAAAAGCATTAGGAGATTTATCTTATCTGTATCCCGGAAAATCTCAATCAGAATTAAAAAATATGCTTCAAAGCGTATCTCCCTCTAATCCAGGAATGCAATTGGGCATTGATTTAAATCAAACAGGATATTCTGATGGGCAGGGATATGTTCCTAATGATGTTGATAAATTGGAATCTGTATATAAAAGAGATGCTGCAAGATACAATCTAGGAAAAGATCCAAGGTATCAAAAACAAACAAAAGCAGTCCAAAAAGAATTGTTTGATCAAGGCTCGACATTAGCAGTCATTCCATCTAGTCGAGAAGCTGCAACTTCAGTTTCTAGCCCAATTGAGTTTATTTCTAGAAATACGTATAATCCTCGTTATGATTATAGTACTAGAAAAGAACAAGAAGCAAATCCAGGTAAAATGGCTAAAATAGTAGAAACAGATCCACAAGATGCAATCCGCATTCTTCAAGAAGCGGCACTAAGACAAGCGGCTATGAATGCAAATAGACAGTAAAAATTAATTTCTAATGACAGACAAAAACAAAGACAAAAATTGGATTCAAGGAGCGATTACTCGCCCCGGTGAATTCACGCGCAAAGCAGAAGCACGTAAACTAAGTGCAGCCAAATTTCAAGAAACAGTTTTAAGTAATCCTGATAAATATGATGAACGGACTTTAAAACAAGCTAGACTAAGAAAAACACTTGTTGCAATTCATAAAAAGAAAAAATGATCACACAAGATCTTAGAAATCGACCAAATCTTAATCAGTATGTCAATGCTTTTGCAGCAGGAGAGCAGCGTTGGAAACTTTCCTATCAGCAAAAGTACGGAAGTAAACCACCAAATGCTCCTTTTAAGCCTAGTCGATTTGACTCAGCAGACTTGGCTAATAAAATTCAATCTCAAAAACCAGTTTTAAATGCTCGTCTAAATCTTAAAGGCCAAGATTTATTTGCTGGTATTGGTGAATTTAATCGATCAACGTATGACTTTGATACAGGAGTTAGTGATACTGTTACAAGTCCTGTAGATGATCCTAAATTTGATCCTGAATATGCAGAGCTTTATAATTTTAGTCCTATAATTCCTCCAGAGAAAAAAATTAACAATCCAATGCCGACAGCTAGTAATCCCGATCCACGTGGATTCTTAGCGGCAATGGGAGAAGGGAAACTAAAAAGTTTGCTGGACCGCCCACCAAGCACAGAAGAGCAAGCTAAAAATAAAATTGCATTTGAAAAAAATGTAGAAGAAAAAACTACATAAATAATTATAGAGGTTAGAATAAATAATAATAGATTGAAATAAATGAGCCTTGGCAGTGCCGCATTAGTAGCAAGCAAAATAGCATCCAAAGCTGGTGGAGCTGCACCTGCGGCAAATGCAGCAAAACTAGTACAACCAGGATTTCGTACATTTGTTAAAGAAGAGCTGGCTAATGCCATCATGCCTGCTGCATTGGGCACGTTGTATTATGCTCCTCAATACTTTGACCCTCAAGATCCACTGGGATCAGCAGCTAAAATTGGTGGTTTAATTGCTACAGATGTGGCTGGAAGTGCGGCTATTGCAGCAGGATTAAGAAAAGCTGTTGGTGTAGTAAAGCCAGGCACCACGATTCGCGCAGCCAATCCAGAATATGAAACAAATTTAAATCAACTTGGTTTAAAGCTAGGAGCTAGTGCAGATGAAATTGATGCAGGCAAAAAATTAAAACTTAAAGAAATTGCCGCTTCTTCAAAAGATTTCAATATCAAAGCGGCAGAAGCAGCGCAAGCAAAAAGAACAGCTGAAACGCTGCTCAATATGAAAGGGCTTGATTACTATGTGGATACAGTTAAACCTTCTGGGTTGGGTAATGCCTTGGCCCATGTTGGTAATGTGGGATTTTCTTTGTACGGCATGCCATATCTAGTGGAACAACCACTTGTACAAGCTGGTGTTTTAACTCCAGGATATCTAAGAGAAACAGAAAATGCCATGGGAGTTGAACCACAAATCAATACAGGTATGACACCACAGTCTACGATTATTTCACAGCAACTTCAAAATAGAGCTGAACAAAATAACTCAGAAGGATCATTACCAAATACAGTATTGTCTCCAGATACAATGTCTCAATTAACTGCATTAGAAGTAGAGCGATTAAAAAATGACTTGTTGGCGCAAGCTTTTGAAGAACGCGATGACTTGATGGTGGCTTGATATGGATTCAGAATTAGATACTTCTGGTTTAATTAATGAAATATTAAACCAAGCTTTAAAGCAATCAATAGCAGATACATTCAAGCCAATCAAAACCAGGTCTGCATCAGTTTCTGTTCCTGTCGAAAGTACGGTCATGGATGGATCCGCACCAGAGGCGGCTACGACCGTCCAGAACGTGGTGCAAACGCCATCTAGCACCAATCAACCCAACAGGCGGTTAAGCCGGGCAGAACGGGAAGCCATGGAGATTGAGCAATATCGAACAGAAAGAGATGCTGCTAATAATGATTTGCTTTTGAAAGGATTACTGGGAGCAGGTGCAATAGCAGCTGCAGGATATTTGGGACGAAATCAAATTCAACGTGGTAGTAATCTTGCCAAGCAATACACAGATACGGTTGAAAAAGCAGTCAATAGAGAAGGTGTTGAGTATCTGAAAAAACGCCCTAGTGCATTTGATCCTCGATTTTGGTTGGGAACATTAAAAGATGAGACTTTAAAACAAGAACAACAGTTAAGACTTAAAGAAATTTATAGCAATCCGCTTAAAACTGTTGGAGCAGCTTCGTATCGTTTTGGTTTGGATGCAGCTGCAGATGGATCTCGGAGCTATGGTTGGCGCTACAACCATCCTCTATCAGTGCTGAGTGAAGGAATTAAACACACCATTGATCCCTTGAATTCATTGGGAGTTGTTGATCGTCACGGTGTATATTTTGCTGCTGCTATGCCGGCATTAGCGGCTGGTGGATTGGCTTTTGATATTACAAATCCATCAGAATTATTTAGACCACCAGGATTTAAACAACCTAATCCCAATCCAGATAATCCCAAAGAATCCACTGATCCTGCTGTTGATTTTTTCCAACGTTTTGCATTGGGACGCTCTGGTCGTCCACTGAAATATTCAGAAGCCAAGAAAGATATTCCTGATTTAACACCAGAACGGTATGGTAATTATTTGCGATATACATATCAAGATAAAGGACCGCTTGGATTGGGAATAATTAAAGCAACAGGAGAGAATCTACAGGGAGAGCCAGAGCTTCGGATGCTTGGGTATCCTATTAATATTCCTACTTTAACTACAGCTGCATTAGGAGCTCTTGGAGCCAGGGTAGCAACCACTTCAATGGAAAAAAATTACCGCAAAAATATGGCGGAAGAAGCTACAAAAATCATGGATGTTCGTCCCACGCGTGGCGGATATTCCTATCAGAAAGGACCTTATAAAAATCTAGCAGATGGAGAGCTAGCATCAGGAATTGCAGCTACAAAAAAAGAATTGCCTGATCTTTCTGATATTAAAGTACTTCAAGAGTATGTGGGTGAAAAGTCACCCATGCTACAACGTCGCCATTTAATGGGAGCATTAGGAGGTGTTGCTTTAGGTGCAACAGCAGGAGCTTTCTTAGGTAACTACATCAATAATGTTATTTCATCCAATCGCAACAATCCAGAAACGTTACCATCTACAAAAGAGTATGGTATAAGCTAGAATGATGGTATGAATAAATAAATCAAAAATTACATGACTGCTACAGCTAGCAATGGAATGTTTCAAGATGTCATGGACTGGTTTAATACAACCAGTGGAAATGCGCAAGGCATGGCAGGAAGAGCTACAGAAGGATTTAGGCAAGGAGTAGGCATTCAAGGAGTAACCACTCCAGGAAGAGCAGCTTCAGCTGGGCAAGGGTTAGGACAATTAACCAAAGCTTCCTTAAATCCACTGGTACTTGGCTTGGCGGGTTTGCCTAATTTTGCTCAAGGAGATGTTGTTGGAGGCATAGCTGCTAGCGGTGGATCTATTTTAGGAGGATTAGGAATCAAACCATTCTTGCCTGCACTTGCTGCTATTCCTGTTGCCGGCCCTGCACTTGCTGTAACTGGAGCCATTGCTGCTCCATATATTGCAGGTAAAGCCGCAGAAGGAGTGACAAAAATGTTTGTCGGACCAGTTCAGGCCGCAACACAAGCGGCTACCACAGCTGGAGGCAATGTAATTAATAATCAATTAAATCCAAATGCCCCAGTCAATGTTGCGGATTCAGCTGTAAATAATCAAATGCAAACCTTTAAAGCAATTAAAGATTCACTAGGAGAACAAGCAGCCATTCAGTACGCTCAACAAGTAGGGATGGTAGATAAATTGAGAGAAGTAGAAGGAGATCGATTTAATCTTGCAATGCGACGTGCCCCAGTTGCATTTGCCGCAAATGCAGGACTAAAAGGTCTCGATAATGCAGCTAGTTTAATGGCCACAGGATTAAACACTACTGGAACAATTGCAAATTCAATTGTAAGTGGTCGAAATGAGTATTTAATCGGCTGATTTTAGTTTAGATTTTTAATCTGGAAATAAGCAATGTCTAATTCTACACAGCCACCACAGCCATGGGGAGCAGGAACCGGACAGACTTTTGCATCTAATTATTCTGCAGGTTTTAATTTTAACCCAAAACCAGAAAGTAAACCAACAAATCCATTTGATACATTAAGCAATTCGAATTTAATTGCACCTGGTTTAGCTGACATATTAAAGTCACTTCCACAAGAACAGCAAACGGCAATTTTGCCATCTGTTATTTCGAATGCAAGCATAATGTATAATACAGACATAGAAGAAAACAGGACAAATAAGTTAATCTCCAGGCTTCTTGATCGACAAGATAACGCGGTGACAGAGGAAAGGAAATGGCGAGCACTTATGACTCCTGGTTATAACATGTTAAAGGCAAAAGAAAACGCTAAAGATAGAGAAGAAAGAATGATAACTTCAATAGCAACTGCAGCTCTTAATAGACCATCAACTCCAATGCAATTCATAGCTCCTACAATGAGCGGAGGACAGTCTTGGAATATTTCAATGCCAAAAATGGCTTAATTAGTAAGATTTAACATGGCTAATTTATTTGAAAATAGCATAGATTTATTCAGTAACTGGAAAGGCTTGGCAGGTACTACAGAGCCATGGACTAATGTTTATACCTTGCCTGGGTTTAAGGGATTTAAAGGATTTGATTTTGGCGACACAACCAAACTTGAATCAGGAGGAGGATTTTGGGGAGGACTAGGAGATATTGCTGGTAAATACGGACCACAATTAATATCTGGACTTGCAGGAGGGCTTGCAGGAGGATTTGGTGGAAATAATTCTCAATCAATAGGACCAAAACAAATTGGAAATTTAATTGCGTCACAAAATTTAATAAATACATACGATCAAACGCAAAATTATCTAGCATTTGATCCAATGACGAGACTTAATTCAGCGAGAAACACAGAAGAGAAATATAAAGATCTTTACCAAAAAATAAGAGATTTAGGTCCTGCAGCTTATACCGCTGCACTGGCTACAGACCAATACATTAGAAATGCTGAATCAAAAAATAATTCAGCCTTTAATAGTTCTTCTGGTGTTGATGGATTAAGTCTTGCAGAAGCAGCTGCTAATCTTGGAAAATATTTTGACCCAGGAAAAACATCTGCTTATCAAAATACAGATCCTTTGTTTGCACAGGCTGTAGCTTCTACCGGACTTGGCGCTAGAAGAGCCTAACTAAAATCCATTGATAAATAAAAAGAAGCTAGAATAAGTATAATGAATTAAACACTATGGCATTTGATCCGGTTAGTCTTGGTCTGTCCGCACTCGGTACAATTGGAGGTCTATTTGGAGGAGGCGGTAGAAGCAGTGGAATGCAGTCATGGGGAAATATTAATCCGCAAGAATTTTTTGATAATTATAGATCAAACATGAATCCCGTTTACCAACAATTAACGGAAGGATTAGACTCACAGCGTGAAGATTCAGAAAAAAGAGCAGCACAATTTTCAAATCAATTTGCCAATGATGAAACACGAAACGAATTTCGTCAAGCGTTAGAAAAAGATGGATTTAATTCATATTTAGATGCAGCAAGGTCTGGATATATTGGATGGGGTGAAGCAGGAGATCGATTGGCTTTGTCTGCGCAACGGTCAGGCATGACTCCTGCAGATAAAGTGTGGGGCGGAAACTCTTTGGGATCTGTATTAAATTATTTTGATCAACAAGAATTAAAAGATAAACCGACTGCATTTAGTCGTGGTGTCACATCGATTGCACAACAATTCCTTGGCCGTCCGTTAACAAAAGAAGAATTAGCACGGTATACACCTAACAATGGATTCACATCATTAACACAAGTAGCTAATGATTTAGGAACCACACTTGAAGCAGAGCAAAGAAATCCAGCTCCATATCTGCAAGCTCTTGGTACCAGATCTGGATATGGTGTTACAATTAGAAAAGGACAAAATCAAAATCCTTATTTTAAAAATAATACAGACAATAAAAAACAAAACAAAAATCAAAACTCTGTTACATGATTTTGCACCTGTAGTTATTAATTGAGGAACATCCAATGAGTAATTTATTTAGCAATCCATACTATCAGCAAGTTGCAAGAGGACTTGGAATCAGTAGTTTTGATAGCGAAGATGATATCAGAAAAGTTGAAGATGCTACAAGACAAGCAGGTATTAAAAGTCTGAGCAGTCAAAATGATGTCAATACTATTTTGTCATTTAGAAACTCAGCTCCAGCTGTTACTAATAATTCTGATTTTAAACCTTATAACGATTCTGCTTTAACTCCAAATCCAAACAAATCTAACGAGGGAACAGGGAGTATTGATAATCCACAAAACAGAGAACGTGTCATTAATGATAAATTACAAAACTACCTGATAGGAATGGATCCGGACTTTGTTCGGAAAATAACACCAACAATTCCTAGTGGTATTTCCGAACTTGGACCGAGGGCATGGGAAAACTTTACAGGAACCCTGGATAAAACCGCTGATTTATACAAAGAAGAAAAATTAACAAATTTACGCGGACAGATTTCCAAAGAGTTAGCGGAAATGTACAATGAAACTGAAATCAGCAAATCTAAAATTGCAGCCCGAAGTGCTATGGATGTGCAAAGGCAGTCTGGGCTGGATGCGTTTAGGACTGGAATGAAACAATCTTATAGTCAAATTCTGGCAAACGTTTAAAATTAGGTTTGCTAGAATCTATTTAAACAATAGATTAAAAACTACTATGACAGCGTCTACTCAAACCCCTGCACAAATGGCAAGACAAAGAGCTGCTGAAGCAAGAAAAGCCGAAGCTCAAGGAAATTACAATACCTATGATCTTACACCAAGAGCCATTGGATCAATTGACAGTTTTTTGGCGGCTCAGGGAATTAATACTACAGGCATGACTCCTGATGAAAAAAGGAGTCTTTTAAATCGAATTCAAACAG
>Ga0129333_10006108_pt1 | contig 11385 bp, 9 predicted proteins | sample CPB6_08_DNA_FD_94474 | JGI IMG/M metagenome (GOLD analysis project Ga0129333, IMG submission 94474) | Freshwater to marine salinity gradient microbial communities from Chesapeake Bay, USA - CPBay_Sum_0.6_0.8_DNA | ecosystem: Environmental > Aquatic > Marine > Coastal | place: USA: Chesapeake Bay...
ACTTGAACCCTCGACCTCTTGCATGCCATGCAAGCGCTCTTCCACCTGAGCTATAGCCCCGCAGGCCCATGCACGATAGCAGCCCGTCGCCCGGGCCCGGCAAACGCCGGGTAGCCTCCGCGCATGGCCGATTCGCCGCCGCCCGCAGACCCCTACCGGCCGCCGACACCGCCGGTTCCGCAGGCACCGCAGCCTGCGCAGCCGTGGCTGACGCCGGCAGCACCGGGCGGGTACGGCGCACCCGGCGGCTACGGCGCGCCGGTCCCGCAGGCGACGAACGGGCTCGCGACCGGGGCGTTGGTGCTCGGCATCGTGTCGCTCGTGCTCTGTCAGTGGCTGTTCCTGCCCGGGCTCGTCGCGTTCGTGCTCGGACTCGTCGCCGCCGGCACGGCGAAGAAGATCGGCGGCGTGGGACTCGGCAAGGCGCGCGCCGGCTGGATCCTCGGGCTACTCAGTGTCGTCCTCGGTGTCGCGCTGTGGGTGTTCGGCACGATCACACTGGTTGCGACCATCGTCGGGCTCGCCGAGAACCTCGACGTCCCCACCGGTGAGGTCGCCGACCCCGCCACCTACAGCGCCGGGGTCGACACGTGCGACCTGTCGCCGGGCGGCGTGGCCGAGATGAGCGTGACGTTGCGCAACCGCACCGCCTTCGAGCAGACCTTCGTGGTGGAGGGCGCGTTCCTCGTCGACGGGTCCGAGGCCGACAGCGACCGCGCGTCGCTGACCGTTCCGGCGCGCGGCAGCGGTTCGGTGATCTTGACCGGCTCGGTGCCGACGACCGCCTCCCGGTCGGCGCTGCGCTGCAACGTCGCCGAGGTGTACGAGCCGTTCATCGACTCGTCCCCGTCGTCGTCGCAGTGACGCCGACCGGTCGGCCGCCTCAGTCGCGGGCCGAGGGGTAGTCGGGGTTCCGCTTCTCCTGGAGGGCGTCGAGCCCTTCACGGCAGTCGTCGGAGAAGAACCCGAGCATCTCGTAGGCGAGCGACGCCTCGAAGGCGGGCGTCGACTGCTTCAGCCAGAGGTTCAGGCTGCGCTTGGTCCAGCGGATCGCCGACTGCGCGCCGGTGCCGAGCTTGGTGGCGACCTCCATCGCCGTGGCCTCGAGGTCGGCGAGGGGGACCGATCGGGACACGAGGCCGATCCGTTCCGCCTCGACACCGTCGATGAAGTCGCACGTCATCAGGTAGTACTTCGCCTTCGCCATGCTCGTCAGCAGCGGCCAGAGGATGACGGCGTGGTCACCGGCGGCGACACCGAGGCGGGTGTGCCCGTCGGTGATGCGGGCCTCGTGCGCCATGATCGAGATGTCGGCCATGAGCGCCGTCGCGAGACCGGCACCGACGGCGACGCCGTTGATCGCCGAGATGACCGGCTTCGGGCAGTCGATGATGTTGTAGACGACGTCCGCCGCTTCCTTCGCGATCTCACCGACGCGCCGGAAGTTGTTGTGCTGCTCGTCGATCATCCCGAAGTCGCCACCGGCGGAGAACGCACGGCCGGCGCCGGTGATCACGGCGACGCGGGTGAGGGGATCCTCGCCGACGTCGAGCCAGACCTTCGACAGCTCCCAGTGGAGCACCTTGTCGGTGGCGTTGAAGTGCTCCGGACGATTGATCGTGATCCAGAGGATGCCGTTCGGGCGCCGCTCGAAGAGCAGGTGCTGGTACTTGTCGTAGATGGCCAGGTCGCTCATGGCCGGACCCTAGCCCAGCGTCAGCCGATCACTCCCCGGCTTCGCAGGTCGTCGAGTTCGGCGGCGTCGAGGCCGGCTGCGGTGAGGACCTCGGCCGTGTGCGCACCGAGCTCGGGAGCCGGACCCTGTGGGCCGATCGCCGCGCCACGGATCTTGAAGGGGATCGCGACGGTCGGGAACGACGAGCCGTCGGGCATGGTGATCTCGGGGAACAGGCGCTCGGCTGCGGCCTGCGGATCGGCGACGACATCGGCGAGCGTGTTCGCCGGACCCCAGATCATGCCGACGTCGTCGAAGACGCGTGCCCACTCGGCGAGCGGTCGGGTCGCGATCGCCGCGTCGATCGTGTCGATCAGTTCCGGCATGTGGTCGAAGCGCCCCTTCGTGGTCTGCAGGCGTTCGTCGTCGAGGAGTGCCTCGAGACCGACGGCCTTGCAGAACACGGGCCACCAGTGCTGTTCCGGCATGTTCACGACGATCCAACGGTCGTCCGCGCAGCGGAACCGGTTCGCGAGCGGGGTGATGAGGTGGCGGCGGTCCCGCTTGGAGGGGTTGCGGCGGTCGATCACCGCTGCGGCGTAGTCGGTGGCCATCGTCCAGACGGCGGTGCCGAACAGGCTCGCGTCGACCGCCTGCCCTTCGCCGGTGCGTTCGGCACGGCGCAGCGCCGCGAGGATGCCGGCGACGAGCGCGAGCCCGGTGGTGTGGTCGCCCTGGGCGGGTCGCGGGGCGGGGAGCGGGCCGCCCGGTTCGATGCTCGAGTCGGAGATCCCGCCCCGGCCGAAGAAGGCGGTCACGTCGTAGCCGGGCCGGCCCGCCTCGGGACCGCTCCGTCCGTAGCCCGACAGCGTGGCGTGCACGAGCTGGGGTCGGACGGCGAAGAGGCTGTCCGGGTCGAGGCCGTACCGCTCCTGCCGGCGGGGCAGCAGGTTCGTGAGGAACACGTCGCGTTCCGCCACGAGCCGTCGGACCAGTGCCGCCCCGTCGGGTTGGTCGATCGCGACGGTGATCGAGCGCTTGCCGCGGTTGTCGACGTGGAACGGCTCGTCCCGCTCGGGGTCGCCCTCCTCACGCTTGGGCTGGCGTGACATCCCGCGCATCGGGTCGCCGCGCAACGGTTCGAGCTTCACGACGTCTGCGCCGAGGTCGGCGAGGATCGCGCCGGCCGACGGCGCAGCCATCCAGCTCGTCAGTTCGAGGACGCGGATCCCGGCGAGGGGCAGATCGTCTGCGGCAGCCATGCCCGGACGGTAGCCGCCCTCGGCGCTCAGCCGACGACGAAGTTGACGAGCTTGCCGGGGACGGCGATCACCTTGCGGACCGTTGCAGCGGCGAGGAGTTCGGCGATGCGTGCGTCGGCCCGGGCGGCGGCCTCGAGCGCTGCAGCGTCGGCGTCGGCGGGCACCGTGATCCTGGCCCGGACCTTGCCGGAGAGCTGCACGACGACCTCGACCTCGTCCTCGACGAGTTCGGCCGGGTCGGCGACGGGGAACGCCTCGTGGGCGAGGCTGCCGTCGTGGCCGAGCCGCGCCCAGAGCTCCTCGGCGAGGTGCGGGGCGAGCGGGGCGAGCAGCAGCACGAGCGGCTCGGCGACCCCACGCGGCAGACCCCCGTCGGCGGCGACGGCGGTCAGGTGGTTGTTCAGCTCGGTGATGCGTGCGATCGCGGTGTTGAACCGGAGGTGTTCGAACTCGGTGCGGACCGCGTCGACGGTGCGGTGCAGCAGGCGCCGTGTCGCAGGGTCGGCCGGGGTGTCGACGACCGTGACGGCGCCGGTGTCCTCGTCGACGATGTTGCGCCAGATGCGCTGCAGGAGTCGGTATGCGCCTGGTACGGCACGCGTCTCCCACGGGCGTGACGCGTCCATCGGACCCATCGACATCTCGTAGATGCGGAGCGTGTCGGCGCCGTACGCGTCGTACATCTCGTCGGGCGTGACGGCGTTGCGGAGCGACTTGCCCATCTTCCCGTACTCACGGGTGACCGGGCGTCCCTCGAAGAAGTACGCACCGTCGCGTTCCACGACCGCTGCGGCGTCGACGTAGACGCCGCGTTCGTCGGTGTACGCCGCAGCGAGGATGTACCCCTGGTTGAACAGCCGGTGGAACGGTTCGACCGATGACACGTGGCCGAGGTCGTAGAGCACCTTGTGCCAGAACCGCGCGTAGAGCAGGTGGAGCACGGCGTGTTCGACGCCGCCGACGTAGAGGTCCGCGCCGCCGGGGTGGCCGGGCCGCTGCGGGTCGGGGCCCATCCAGTAGCGCTCGACGTCGTGGTCGACCATCGCCTCGTCGTTGGTGGGGTCGAGGTAGCGGAGCTCGTACCAGCACGACCCGGCCCACTGCGGCATCACGTTCGTGTCGCGGCGGTAGCGACGCGGTCCGTCGCCGAGGTCCAGGGTGACGTGCACCCAGTCGCCGAGACGGTCGAGGGGGGACTCGGGGTCGGAGAACTCGTCGTCGGGGTCGAACGTGCGGGGCGAGAACTGGTCGGTGTCGGGCAGCTCGACGGGCAGCAGACCGGCGGGGAGCGGGTGGGCGATCCCGTCCTCGTCGTAGACGATCGGGAACGGTTCGCCCCAGTAGCGCTGGCGGGAGAACAGCCAGTCGCGCAGTTTGTAGTTGACGGTGCCGGTGCCGGTCCCGTCGGCCTCGAGTCGGGCGATCATCGCGTCGATCGCCTCGTCCTTGCCCATGCCGTCGAGGAACCCGGAGTTCACGTGGACGCCGTCGCCCTCGAACGCCTGGCCCTCCCACCCGTCGGGGCGGGCGATGGTCTCGATGACGGGCAGGTCGAACTGTGCGGCGAAGTCCCAGTCGCGCTGGTCCTCGCCGGGCACGGCCATGATCGCCCCGGTGCCGTAGTCCATGAGCACGTAGTCGGCGATGAACACCGGGACGGGTGCGCCGTTCACCGGGTTCGTCGCGAAGGTGCCGGTGAACACGCCGGTCTTGTCGCGCTCGGCGGCCTGTCGGGCGATGTTGCTCTTCGACGCAGCGGCGCGCTGGTAGGCGCGCACGGCGTCGGCGGGCGTCGCGGCACCGCCGGTCCAGGCCGGCTTCGTCCCGTGCGGCCAGGCGGCGGGGACGAGCGCGTCGACGAGGGGGTGTTCGGGTGCGAGCACCATGAACGTGGCGCCGAACAGGGTGTCGGGGCGGGTCGTGAACACGGTGATCGCACCGGCGGGCGACACGAAGTCGACGCGTGCGCCACGGGAGCGCCCGATCCAGTTCCGCTGCATCAGCTTGATCGACTCGGACCAGTCCAACAGGTCGAGGTCGTCGAGGAGCCGGTCGGCGTACGCGGTGATCCGCATCATCCACTGGCGCATCGTGCGGCGGAACACGGGGAAGTTCCCTCGGTCGGACCGCCCGTCCGCGGTGACCTCCTCGTTCGCGACGACGGTGCCGAGGCCGGGGCACCAGTTCACGGGCGCCTCGGCGAGGTAGGCGAGCCGGTGGCCGTCGACCACCGCGTGCTGCTCGGCGGTGGTGAGGTCGGCCCATGCGCGGCCGTCCGGTGTCGGCCTGGATCCCGCAGCGAACTCGGCGACGAGCTCGGCGATGGGCCGGGCACGCCGCTGCTCGGCGTCGTAGAACGCGTTGTAGATCTGCAGGAAGATCCACTGCGTCCAGCGGTAGAAGTCGACGTCGGTGGTGGACACCGACCGGCGCGGGTCGTGGCCGAGACCGAGGCGGCGCAACTGCCGGCGCATGTTCGCGACGTTCGCCTCGGTTGTGGTGCGCGGGTGGGTCCCGGTCTGCACGGCGTACTGCTCGGCGGGCAGCCCGAAGGAGTCGAACCCCATCGTGTAGAGCACGTTGAAGCCGCTCATCCGCTTGTAGCGGGTGTAGACGTCGGTGCCGATGTACCCGAGGGGATGGCCGACGTGGAGGCCCGACCCGGAGGGGTAGGGGAACATGTCGAGCACGTAGAGCTTGGGCCGGTCGGCGGCGTCCGGCCCGGCGAGCGGGCCGGACGGGTTCGGGGCCTCGAAGGTGCCCTCCGCCTCCCAGCGGTCCTGCCAGCGGGTCTCGATCTGTTCGGCGAGTCGAGCCGTGTACCGGTGCTCGGGCAGACCGGTGGTGGCGTTCTCGGGGGACGGGGCTGACATGGGGTCGAACGCTAGACCGGCACCGCAGCCCGGAGCGACCGGGGGTAACCCTCGGGCGTGCTGTACGGTCCGACCCTCGTGCGCACCCTTCTCGAACGCATCGAGCATGCTGCGGTCCGACCCGGATCCGGCGACATCGTCTTCATGACCGGGGGTTCGCCCGACCGGTTGTCGTGGTCCGAACTGCACGACGAGGCCCGGGCGGTCGCGGCGAACCTGCAGGCCCGGGGCGTGCGGTCGGGGAGTCACCTGTCGGTGCTCGCACCCACGTCACGGGCGCTCGTGACGTTCATGCAGGCGACGTGGCTGGCCGGGGCGACCCTGATCGTCCTGCCGTTGCCGATGCGTCTCGGCTCGCTCGAGGAGTTCACGCTGCAGACACGCGCCCGCGTGCGCAACGCCGACACGGACCTGCTCGTGATCGACGCCGACCTGGCGCCCTTCGTCGAGGCCGACCCGTCCGACCCGACGACCGTCGTCCTGCAGGACCTGCTCGGCGGCGACTCGGCGGGCTACGTGCGTCCCGACGTCGCCCCCGACGACCTCGCGATCCTGCAGTTCACGTCGGGTTCGACCGCCGAGCCGAAAGGCGTGATGATCCCGCACCGGATCATCTGCGCGAACCACGACGCCATGATCGAACGGGCGAACCTCACCGACGCCGACGTCCTCATCTCGTGGCTGCCGCTCTACCACGACATGGGCCTGGTCGGGCTGCTGCTGTTGGGCATGGCGAACGGGGTCGATCTCGTCCTCGGCGCCCCGCAGGACTTCCTCGCCGATCCGGGCCGGTGGATGGAGTGGATCCACACCTACCGCGGCACGGCGACGGCGGGCCCGAACTTCTCGTGGGTGCTCGCCGCCCGGGCGCTACGCCGTCGCAAGGAGACGCTCGACCTGTCGTCGTTGCGGATCGGGCTGAACGGTGCGGAACCGGTCGACCCGGCGACGGTGCGCGACTACATCGACGCCGGAGCCCGCCACGGTCTGCGACCGGGTGCGGTGTTCCCGGCGTTCGGGATGGCCGAGGTCGCGATCGGCGGGACGTTCCCCGATCCGATGGCCGGCCTGCGCACCGATGCGGTCGATGCCGCCGTCCTCGAGGCGGAAGGTCGTGCCGAGCCGGTCCCGCCGTCGCACGAGACCGCACGAGAGCTCGTGAAGCTCGGTCGTGTGCTCGGTGGGATGGATCTCCGCATCGTCGACCCCGCCGGCGTGGTCCTGCCCGAACGCATCGTCGGCGAGTTGCAGATCCGGGGGACGTCGGTGACGCCCGGCTACTACCGGAACGACGCGGCGACGCAGGAACTGTTCGACGACGGGTGGCTGCGCACGGGTGACCTCGCCTACCTCGTCGACGGCGATCTCGTGATCTGCGGCCGGATGAAGGACCTGATCATCGTCGGTGGGCGCAACGTCCACCCCCAGGACATCGAACGTGTGGTCGGCGACGTCGAGGGTGTGCGCGCCGGGAACGTGATCGCGTTCGGTGTGGAGGGTCGTCACGGCAAGGAGGGCGTCGTGGTCGTCGCCGAGTCGAAGACCGGGGACCCTGCAGCACTCGCGGACGCGGTGTCGGTGCGGGTGCGCGAGGCGATCGGCCTCCCGGTGCGCGACGTGGTGCTCGTCGCGGCGGGGACGTTGCCGAAGACGTCGTCGGGGAAGCTGCAGCGCGCCCTCTGCCGTCAGCGCTACGTCGCCGACGAACTCAGCCGTATCTGAACGGGTTTCAGCGACCTTCGCGGCGGAGGAACTGTTCGAGTTCGGCTGCGATCTCGTCGCCGGAGGGCACCTGTGGGGGCGGCACCAGTTCGTCGTAGGCGCGCTCGAGCTGCTCGATCATCGCAGCGTGCTCGTCGTTCGCGGCGACGAGTTCGGTGATGCGCCGGTGCGTGTCGGCGGCTGCGTCCGCCAGCTCGGCGGTCTCGACGGTGATGCCGGCGAGGTCGTGGAGGTGGGCGAGGAGTGCGAGGGCGGCGGCGGGGTAGGGGAGGTTCGCCACGTAGTGCGGCACCTGTGCCCACAGCGACACCGTCTCGAGCCCGGCACCCGAGCACGCGACCTCGATCACCGCGTTGATGCCCGCCGGGACGTCGAGCTGGCCGGGGACGATGCCGACCCGCTCGGCGAGTTCCCGGGTCGACGCGCTCGCCACGACTCGGGCGGTCCGCGTGTGCGGTGCGGGTGCCGGGTAGGCGCCGAGGGAGAGGACCGACCGCACGCCGGCCGCTTCGCACAACCCGACGACGGCGACCGTGAGCGCCCGCCACCGGTGGTCGGGTTCAGGGCCGCGCAGGTGCAGGAACGTGCGGCCCGCTGCGTCGGTCACCTCGTGGAGTTCGATCTCGGGCCAGGCGACTGCCTCGTGCACACCTTCGACGATGCGGACGACGGGTCGTCGGGCCTGGTGGTCGACGAGCAGGTCGGTGGCGAACCGGGCGACGACACGCGAAGGGAGCGCGACGAGGGCGGTGCGTGCCTGCGCCGCGCCGAACCCGGCGTCGATCCACGGGTCGAGCGACAGGACGAGGACGTCGGCCCGGGGCAACGGGTCGACGAGCAGCTCGACGAGCTCGTGGGGGGAGGGCTGCCGGTCCGTCATCCGCACGACGGTACCGTGGGGGGCGGTTCTACGAGGTGGGAGCGACCATGGTCATCGACGTCACCGATGCAACGTTCGAACAGGACGTGCTCGTCCGTTCCGACTCGGCGGCAGTCGTCGTCGACCTGTGGGCCCCGTGGTGCGGGCCGTGCCGGACGCTCGGTCCGATCCTCGAGCACGTGATCGGCGAGACCGCCGGCGCAGTCGTGCTCGCGAAGGTGAACGTGGACGAGAACCCGGGGATCGCCCAGGCGTTCCGGGTGCAGGGGATCCCGGCGGTCTACGCGATCAGCAAGGGGCAGGTCGTCGACCACTTCGTCGGGGCCCAGGGTGAGGCCGAGGTGCGGGCGTTCGTGCAGGCGTTGCTGCCCACCGCCGAGGAGTCCGAGATCGATCGCCTCGTCGCGGCGGGCGACGAGCCGTCGCTGCGTGCGGCGCTCGAACTCGACCACGGGTACGAGCCGGCGGTGATCGCGCTCGCCGACCTCCTCGTCGCGCGGGGAGACATCGAGGAGGCGCTCGCACTCCTCGCCCGCATCCCCGAGAACGCGGAGACCCGGCGGATCGCCGCGCTCGCGCGCACCGGCCCGGTGGCCGACGACGTGGAGACCACGCTGCTCGGTCTCCTCGACCGGGTGAAGAGCGACGACGAGGCCCGTCAGCAGTACGTGGACCTGCTCGAGGTGCTCGGCCCCGACGACCCGCGGACGGCGCAGTACCGAAAGCTGCTGACGTCGCGCCTGTTCTGACGGCGCCCGGTCAGGCGCAGAAGAACGTCAGGCTCATCGAGGCCGAGTTGAAGAACGGGTAATCGAGATCGAAGAACTTGATGTCGTTGATCGAATAGATGGCTGAGTTCATCGGTCGGACCGAGCCAGCTTCGGTGAATGTGCAGGTTCGATGGTCCGACACGTTCGTGAACCTGATCGTGCAGTAGAAGTAGGAGTCGCACAGCGATGTTCCGTCGACGCCGGCGCTGCGCAGCGGGAACACGTCCGCGACCGTCGGGTAGAGGCGTGCATTCCAAGACGCAGTCCGGCCGACGCTGAACACCTTCGTCGTGTCGACGCACGCCCACGCCGTGCCGGTCCAGCGGATCGACTGGTCGGTGGCACAGTTGAGCTGTCCGAGTGGGTTCGCCACCGGGTTCGTGCACTGCCACGAACTGCTCGACGCCTGCCACACCACGGTCTGACCGTCGGCACATCCGAGGTCGCCGAGACCCGCCGGTCCCTGCGGTCCGGCAACGCCCTGCTGTCCGGCGGGCCCCTGTGGACCCGCCTCGCCGGTGTGTCCGTGTGCGCCGACTGCGCCCGCCGCACCGCTCTCGCCCGTGGCGCCACGCGGGCCCGCAGGACCAGCCGGTCCGGCCGGTCCGGCGACGAGCTCGGCCGCTGTGTCCGCAGCCTGTTCGGCGGACCCGTCGTCCACGGTGCAGGCCGACAACAGCGCTGCGATGAGCAGGCCGCCCGCAGCGAGCGTGCGACGACGTGACGTTGGGGTGGCGAGCATCCGGCGGACCGTAGCGGACCGGTTCGCCCCTGTCCGCTCGGTCACGGGCCGCAACTAGGTTCGGACTCCTTCCCCGATCGTCCCCGCTGTGCGGGAGGTGCGTGCGATGTCACGCCGGGATCGGTTGTCGGACCTCGGGGAGGTCCTGCGGGGGTACGTCGAGCAGCGTCGGGCGACGGTCGTCGCCGTGTTCGCCGGCGCCGCCGTGGCGGGTGCGGTCGCGGTCGGCGTCGCCCGGTCGACCCCGGCCCCGGCGGCGCCGCTGCCGCGGGTGGTCCGGGTGACGACGACGGTCCCGCCGCCCGCGCCCGTCGTCGTGCACGTGAGCGGTGCCGTGGTGCGGCCGGGTCTGGTCGAGGTGCCTGCGGGGGCGCGGGTCGCCGACGCGGTGCGGGCTGCGGGTGGGGTGCGGCAACCGGTCGACCTCAGCGGGGTCAACCTCGCTGCGGTGGTCACCGACGGCGTGCGCGTGCACCTCCCCGAGCCCGGTGAACCGCCGTCGCCGGTCTCGTCGGGCGGGGTCGTGGGTGGGGCCACGGCGGGTTCGGCCGGACCGATCGACCTGAACCGTGCGACCGCCGCCGATCTCGACCGGCTGCCGGGGGTCGGGCCGGCGACCGCGGCCGCGATCGTCGAACACCGCAGCCGGGTCGGTCGGTTCGGATCGGTCGACGAGCTGCTCGACGTGCCCGGGATCGGTCCGGCGAAGCTCGCCACGATCCGCGCATCGGTGCGCGTGTGACCGTGCCCGCAGTGCCCGATGCCGTCGACCGACCGACCGTCGGCATCGGTGACCGGGCGGTGGTACTGGTCGCGATGGCGGCGTGGGCGGGGGCGTGGTGGGCGGCCGGCCGCCCGTCCGTGGTCGCCGCCGGCGGGGTCGCAACCGGTTGGCCGTTCCTCGTCGGCCCGGTGGCCGGGGTCGCCGCGGTGGTCGCGCAGCGTGCCCGCTCGGCCCTCGGTGTCGCCATCGCGGTCGCCGTGCTCGCGACGTGGTCGGGGACCCATGCCTGGGAACGGCTCCGGCCGCCCGACCCCGGCCCGTTCTCGGCGGTCGTCACCCTCGTCGACGACCCGGCGGACGTGTCGGCCGGTGTCCGGGTGCGGGCGGCCGGGCCGTTCGGTCGTGTCGAGCTCTGGGCGCGTGGACCCGCCGCCGCCGAACTGCGAGCCGCCGGCGCAGGGAGCAGGGTCGAGGTCATCGGCTCGTTCGCCCCCCGGAGCGGCGCGGCGATCGCCGCATGGCCGAGCGCACGGGTGGTCGGGAGTGTCGCGGTCGGCACCGCGACGGTCGTCGACGGCGGCGCCCTGCACTGGCGTGCCGCCGCTGCGGTGCGGGGCCTGCTCGAACGCGGCGCGGAGGGTCTCGAACCGGAGGAGTCGGCGCTGTTGCGCGGCCTGGTGGTCGGCGACGACCGCGACCAGGGGGCGGTCGTGCGCGACGCGTTCGATGCGGCCGGG
>Ga0129333_10006113_pt1 | contig 11380 bp, 11 predicted proteins | sample CPB6_08_DNA_FD_94474 | JGI IMG/M metagenome (GOLD analysis project Ga0129333, IMG submission 94474) | Freshwater to marine salinity gradient microbial communities from Chesapeake Bay, USA - CPBay_Sum_0.6_0.8_DNA | ecosystem: Environmental > Aquatic > Marine > Coastal | place: USA: Chesapeake...
TAGACTCCTAATATCTTTTTGATATCTGGTTTAGTGTAGTTAGGTCCTTTTAGGATCTTACCATCTTCTCTAAGAACAGGTCGTCCGTCTTCTCCTAACTTACTCATATTTGATCTTTGGATCTCTTCGAATACTTCGACGATCTTATCTTGCAAACCATGTTTAAGAATGGTGCCCACCAATATATATAACTGATCACCAAGAGCATCAGCAATACCCACCAAATCGTTCTCACGACATGCGAGAAGATATTCAAAGAGTTCTTCAGCTTGGAGATCATGTCTTAATTGATATTCTTTTTCTTTAATTAAACTTGGTTCTGATGCATAGTGTTGACCGAATACATCGTGAAAGTGCTTTACAGCGTTAATTACATCTTGCATATTAATAACTAGAATAATACCACTCATCATAGTTTGGTGGCAGTTGTTGAAATTTTACTTTATCTGTAGGGTAAACCATTTTATTAGGTGTACTATTACTAGACATTCTGGGAAAACCTAGTTGATCTACACCTCTTTCATAACCTTGAGTGCGTAACTGTTCTATCTTTTTTTCAGCTTTTGCAGCTGTTTCTTTTGCAGCTTCACAAAATCTTTTTTGAATACCATTAGATTCTAGCATCATAGCTTCCATTAAGATTAGATAATTTATAGCATCCCCAAACTTCTCACGGATTACATGCTCAGAGTATGACTGCTTACTAGATATCATATCTTTAATAGATATTATATGTTTCATCATATACTCCCAAGCTACCATCTCACGTGTGTCATGAAAGGACATCTTAGTACCTTCTTCAAAGTTGTGGAATACATCTTTGTCGTTAGCATACTCGGCGCCTTTCTTCTGTAATACAGATTGGATAAGCTTGATACGCTCATCTACTAATTTGTTGAATTCTATCTTGTTCATTTTCAATTAAATAAGACCCCAAGGGGGCATGCAAGGGTCATACCCCCAGGGTCAGTTAATTACAATTCTGGTAAATCTAATGATTCATCACCAAAGTTAAAGAATTCATCCTCTTTAGACAAGGTATTTTCAACTTTTTCTTGATCTTCATAGAACGAGTCTGGTACAGGTGTAGTATCAAACGGTACCTCTTCTTCTTCAAAATCAAATACTTCAGGTTCAATCTTTGTATCTACAGGATGGTGTACACTAGGTTCATCATAGTCAAGACCAGGGACTAACAAATTGTTGGTCATATCTACATGTAGCTGTTCCTCTTCTGCAATAACATCAAAGATATTAATCTGAGCAGGATCAACTGGTTTACTTAAATCTTGAGGTGGTGTACTTAAACCAGCAGCTAGTGCACTTATTACAGAAGGTGGTGTACTTATTATAGCTCTATGCAAATATGCCGCATAGACAGTATCAAAACAACCAATGTGAGACCTAGTATAAAACTTAGGATGAGAGTGCTTAATACTAGAAGCTAACGTAAAGTATGCTTCCCAATATGTAATTTCATCTTTCTTTAGAGTTTCATAATAGTGCTTGGTTGCTGTAAGCTGATCTGCTTTCAGATAGTCATTAATGAATGCTCTACCTATGATATCACCCATCTCGTCCCTAGATACAGTAAGTAACTGCAGATTAGACTTACGGGTCATTAACTCATTATAGAAATCAGATACTCGAGCTACTTGATTCTTTACAGCATCAACCATCTCTACATCTGCAGTACCAGTATGTTTACGCATAAAGAACGCCATGTCTGAAGTCATCATAACTCCGTCATTGTCTTTAAAGTGTAAACCGATACTACAATGGAAACGGGTACTCTTATCATAAGAGTTAACCCAGGTAAATACAATACCTACATTCTCATCTGTACCGTAGGATATATAGTGGTTACCCACTGATACATTTCCGTTAGATGAGAACAATTCTCTATCTACAATTAAACCAGCTGTTGCTAGTTCCTGACGCACAGTGCTTAACACACTAGCGTTAGTAATTACTTTGTAACGTCCTCCATGTGAAGGAATGAGGGAAGGGTCACAGAGATAACTCTCTGTGGACCCACCCATTGATAATTTAAAGGGCATTTTAAAATAAAGTTAGTTGTGACTTTTCTTTTTCTTTGCTGATATTCTCGATCTCTTTGTAGATCCTTTCTAGATAGTACTCGTCATTAACATCATAGTCATTCCAAGATTTAATCTCAAAAAGATTAAACTCAGTTTGTAACCATTTACCTGCTTCTACACGAGACTCTCTACCATCAGCTTTGTTGACCTTGATAATTTTACAACCTTTGTTTGATACATAGTACCTTACAACAGCTTGTAACTCTCTATCTTGTCTAACACCTTTTACAAAACATGTTTCTATAAAGATCCAATCACCTTTACGCTTAACACCAATACAATAATCTAGGATATTACGGTTAGTCTGTACGAATACTTCCGGCATAACACTGTGTACGAAGTAATAATAAATTGCTTTTGGCACTATCAAAGCAGACTTATTCTTGTGTAGCGCTAGATCTGAAAACTCAAATCTACCTTTGCACTTGGTAGCATTGAAATAATACTTACCACTTACTTCTTTGAACACATAGTGTGGAGACTTCTTCTTGAGACTATCCCAATCCTCTTTACTTAGTTCCTTCTCTTTGAATACGGCGATGTAGTTGTTGACATCACCGATAATCATCTTCTCATACTCATCATGTTCTAACTGTAACATGGTCAGTTCTTCCCACTTACTGCAGATTTCAAGATATTTATCTTTGTAACTCGCAGGAATCAACATCTCGAGACCATCTGTATTTTGCATGAGTGGTATACTTCCGGGAATACCGTCAGATAACATCTCATACAACATGATTAGACTAAGTTGACCATTGATTGTAATACGCATTGTGAACTCTGGATCATACAGAAAACTATTCTCATCATTACTTAAACCATAAGTACTGTTAAGGATAATCTTGTATACATAGTTCTTCGGATTTTTCTTGGGAATCTTCTTTCTCTCTTCAAAGAACCACTCATACTGGTCACAGAAATCTTCTTTAGGTAGATGCGCTGGAGACCATCTATTTCTAATCGCTAGATTAGGATAGAAACTGGTAACATCTGAAGTCATGATGATCATTCCATCTTTTGCTTCATACACACCAGCTTTGGTAGCACCATGCACACCACCCAAACCGAAGTCTGTCTTTACACCTTTATGAGTAACAGAGTATTTAAACCCACCCTTTGTATCATTAGGATTAATTGTTAAAGCTTTAAACTTCTCATGGATGTTTTTAAACTCTTTACGATTAAACGATATATAATCCAATAGGATGTCTTTAACTACAATTGATTCTCTGATAGTTCGCAGTTGCTTGAGATCATACTTCTTCATTTGAAGTTTCTTACCTAAGAAATGCAAAAACAGTTCCTTAGAAATCTTTGGTTCAGAAGCACTGTACAGATTTATTCCGTACTCATTAGTCAATGCTTTACGCAACAGGATCTGCTCCTTACTCAGGAGCATTACTTGTTTGGTAGCTTTAACGTCATTAATACAGTAACTTACTATAGTGTTTATCTGCTCCTTAGTTTTGATCAGAGTGCTATGTTTGATTGGCATATCGCGAACGTTATTCCAATCCATAGAGAATTCGATCCATTTAAGACTGGATCTTTTTGCTGGATTATCCCAGTGATTCAATCTGAATACGTCAATCTGTTTGATACTCAAAGCACGTTCAGGATACTCAGCGAACTCTCCTTTGTTAGAGCGATCGATAGTATCCTGTGCTTTAAGATAAAGTATGTGAGCAATATTCTCAGCAGGTTCATCCAAATAATACTCACCTTCTCGTATGATAAACTCGGTTATCTGAGAGTCAAAGTTAATACCATTGAATGAGATGTGCCATACCTCTTCGTGCTTACATTCCTGTAAGAACTCATAGAGTTGTGGATAATCATTCTGCGTCTCGTGTACTACAAATACTTTAGTTTCATCAGATCGATAGTCGATGAATACTGCGACAAAACAATTAATCAAGGTCTCATAGTCGTGGACCCAGTTAGTCATTATTCAGCTGTTTCTACAGGTTTTGTGATGTATTGCTCAATATCAAACGTACTAGCATTGATAGCAAACATCTTTACGAACTCGCGAATCTCACTTACTTCCTCAATATAATATTCTTGGAAAGTTTCGATAGTACGACGTTCTTCCTTGTAAGGTTTACCCTCACGAGAAGGAGTCTTTCTCATTTCGATATCACCATTAGGATCAATCTTTGGCATCATGTGAAAGATATCTTTCTGCACTGCACCAATGACAGCTAACACTTTCATGTCAGCATCAAAAATACATTCTACATAAGGACATTCTGCATCTGTTGGGATCATTTTGAATGTCTTACCGTTCTTCCATGTGGAAGTAATTAACATCATATTATTCATAAATTGGTTTTTAGAGATCAAATATAGACAGAAACTGATTTTGTTTTACATCAACTTTGAGAGTTTCTTTCTCAAGACTGGGAGCTGAGCACAGTTCACCTACTTCACGAAGAAGAGATACAGGTACATTCAAATACTCAGCATATGATTTAAAGTAAGATTCAGGATTAAGATAGCTATTAATTAAGTCTCTATTAGATGGATTATTCGCAAAGAATAACAGTATAGAAGACTTAGTTTCTTTATCTATCTTAGAGTATTTACCAGAAAGAAAACAATTCCATAAAGAAGATTCATCGCTAAAGTCAAAGATGTATAAACCTCTGTTATCTTCTAGCTCATGAAAATTCTCAAACTTAGGATTGTTTAGTAATCTAGCTTTCTCAAAACTTCTAAACTCTAAATCAGTTCTTAGATGGTACAAACAAATCAACTTCATATCTTCAGGTTTGTGTAATCCTTCTATAGAGACATAAGTCTCTACGGGAACTACAGCAGCACCTCTTTTGATACCCAGTAAAGGATAAAGGAATATCCTTGATTTTTGAGTATACTTCTTATACAAGTTTTTGACCATTCGTTTTTTAGTTTACAGTGAGATCTTATTTACAAGATACTCATAAGGTAAGTCATACCTTCTATTTGTGTAGTGGTAATTTGCTTTCTCTAGTATTTCATCAAGACTCCAGACCCAGCTATGCAACGTAGCAGCACAAACAGGAAACGCGAATACCTGTTGGTACTTATCAATAACTATGAAATTAAATCTGATCTCTGATAATCCACTAAAGTTTGCTTGTATTAACTTGTAATACATTGCAGCTTGTATCCAATACTTATAGTAGTCAACAGTTTCTTTAAACTCACTGATTGTTTTACCGGTTGTTTTAAAGTCATTAATTGTAATAACTTTAGTTTCAGGATCATAAACATAGTTGTCTACGATACCTTTCAACCCGAAACCATACTGAGTATCAGCTTCTAGTGGCACCTCACTCCAACTGTTAGGAGAACCTAACTGAAGTAAGCTAGTAACTGATTCATTACTGAGTATGATTTCAACATAACCTTTGAGTTTATCATAAGTCTCTTGGTCTATAACAGTCTTCGATCCTTTTGATTTTAGAAACTCATAGTAACTAATATTCTCTGCAGTGAGCATCTTCTCTACACGCTGTTGATCAGTCTTAAGACTCTGGTGTAAATTGATCTCTCTTAGAATATCAAGTATGACTACCTCATGAGATGACAAAGATAATGCTTCACAACCTTCTTGGCAAGATAGTGCATACACTTTGTCAATAACTTTCTTTGCATTGTCGCCAGGTAGACTGCTTGGTGATACTACAAAGTAATCATCAAACTTCTCCTGTTCTAATAGTAAACAATGAAGAGCTCGACCCTCAATTAAATGAGAGTCGAGTCTATCTTCACGTTCACCAAGTATGTAATGTTTATAAAAAGTGTTCGGTACAAACATCAGTTTGTTCAGACTGCTGTAGCTGAACTGAAACTTCTTGCTGTAGAACCTCTCCTCCGCTTGGAAATCCGTCGTCATCTGTTTTTAGTTTTGATTGTAATTTTTTCATTGCTTTATCTGTGAATTTATAACTAGTAAAAGTAATGTTATCGCTACTAGCACTAAACTCTTCAGCACCCAACTCATACAAGAAATCAATGGTGTCTTGAGTAACAGCATCTTTGTTTATTACTATTCTAAAGATATCATCATAGTTCATGCGTAGTTGATATCTCATATCAGTACCTAGATAGTTAATAAAACCTTTGAAACCTACAGTCTTACGAACTGAGTTATCCCACATAGTTCTATTATATCTACGGCATAGTTCTAAGAGATATACTAAACTCTTTTGATAGTTACAGTTAGCAATGATTGTCATAGCTACAGTATGATTACTATTATCAGTACTCTTAAGCATAGCATCTAATCCTTCAAAAGCTCCCCTATCAATAATAGATTCACCCATCAAGTCTAAGATAGCTTGCTGATCATATATGTTACCAGTACCACTAATCACATTCTGAAATAGTTCATTGTTATCTAGATCAGACTTCTTAACAATAGAAATGCTACCAGTAAATTCAAAGAATCTATCTGACCAACCATTTCTACTAAAATACTTTTTGTCAATAGCACTAAGCATTGTGTTTCTAATTGCATCTTGTAAATGACAATGCATAATATTATTGATATCAATAGCATTTACAAAAGCTTTACTTTGAATATTTACATTATCAAAACCTGTAATTCTACTACGGCTTTCAAAAGGAATCATATCAACAAAGTATTTTGCATTAGTGATAATCACATCTGCTTTGCTAGAGTCTCTTGTAACTTTCATGTTATGTTTATCCAGGAGACTTCTAAGTTTCTCTCTAGATACATCACATTTAGGTGTAAAGAAAATAGTTTTTACATTAGTCAAGTCCAGCTTTTTGTTAGCTGTAAACTTTTTATATTCCTCTCTCATATAGTTTTGAAAACCCCAATATCTATCGTGGTCTACAACTTCTACATCTTGAGTATCTACACTATGAATTCTACCATCCTGAATATTTATATCATTCAGAATCTTTATTGTCTTGTACTTAAACATTGGTTAAATTGTATTTTTTTGCGTATTCTTCAAAGGTATCTTTAGGGATAACTTGTATGTTTAATAGATGATTTCTGTCATCAAACCTACGGTCAACACTATCTATAGTATCTATAAGAATCTTTGACATGAGCTCATTATAAAGTTCTTGAGTTACCTGATCTTTATTTGTAAGGAGAGATAAGATCTCCATGTTATTGCAGTTATACAGTATATGCACATCATTAGTATCTATGAACAATCTACCTTCTTTGAGTCTCCTGTTTTCACTATTAGTAATATGGTGATAGTGTTTCTTAACAAGCTTCCATAAAAGGTAAATAGACTTACTACAATCAGTGTTAAATAAAATTTTAGATGCTGTTAGACTATCTTCATCAGATGGACTACTATACATCATATCTAAAGCATCAAACATCTGTTCATCAAAAGCAACTTGATCAGAACACGTAGCAATAAAATGCTCTTGTGTAATGACCGGTAACTTCCTAGATAGAATATTATATACAAGCTCAACACCGTCTGCTGTCATCAAGTATCCTGACTTCTTTTCAGAAACAGTAGATGCGTAAGTAGATTGGTTGAACTCATATATCAATGCACCAGATATAAGTATGTTATCTGTAGGTCCTATCTTAGTCTCAGGTTCTACATCAAAAGCTTGAAAAGTATTCTTTTGTTTAATAAACTCAAGAGTCTTTTCATCATAACCTAGAACTTTGTAATCACCTTTAGATGCAAAGCATGCGTCCGGAATCTGATACTTATATGTATCATAGTCTCCATCTTCAAGCATGTTCTTCTCTGTGCCTAGGATACAGGTTGCTTTATCTATATCTGTTACAATAGATATGTCTTTAGATCTACAATACTCCTTGATTTTATAACCAGGAATTTTAGAGTCGGGAAGTATGTATAACTTATCTCCTTTAGTAGGGGTAAAGGTATCACTCCCCTTAAGGAGTGACACCATTTTACCGAAACTAGCTTCTGATATTACACATACATCCGCAACTTCTATAGGACTAACATATGTACCTGGTGTTAGCATGTACACATATTTACCAGTCATCTCAACAAACCTTAATTTGCTTGGGATACTGGGATCACTAAAAGGTTTATGGATGTTTCTTTGCATTACTTTACAGTCATTTTAATAACTTCTGGATTAAGCATAAGCTTGGTAAACTTCTGCTTGTTACCATTAAGGATACCCTTAACCATGTAATACTTAAGATCATTACTGAAGATATCTTCTGTAATCAAATTAGTAATACGGTCAATCATTGGTTGAGTTACTGTGTTGTTGTTAGAATAGTGCACAGCATAGTTGATAAGACGAGTAGTCATCAAGCTAGCAATATCTGCACGGTAGTTATTACCTTCACCAATACAAGACTTAAGTTGTCCTTTGATATACTCCCAACTGTTGTTAGTCAATACATCTTTAGGAGTTACCAACTTATCCAACTTGTTGTTAATGAACATAGTAAACATAGTAGCAAACTCACCACCTACAGAACCTTCACCAATCATCTGGATAATAGGAAGACTTTCTTCAAAGCTTTCCAAACTAGAGATAGAGTTAAAGAATGTAGTGAAGCTACGCGCATTAGCACGCTTCTCTGTCAACTCTGGGTGCAACAACATAAAGTTAATACAACGAGTGTCAATCTCATTCTCCTCTGCCCAACGTGCCCAACACTCAAGATCAAACTTCAAATAACTTGTGATGAAACGAGTCTTCTGTGCTTCGTCGAGAGATGTAACTTGATAGTCACCATTATCAGGATTACTAGTTAAGATAACAGTCCATCCTTTTGGTAGCTTCCATGATACATACTCCTGACGGTCAATGATTTCCATAGTAGCTTGCATGAATCTAGCATCTGCACGAGTATAGTCGTCAAGAATCAAGAGACCATTCTCTCCTTTACCTTGAATCCACTCTGGTGCTGCGTGAGTCATACGCTTTTCTCCAGTAGGTACATACTTCTGCTGAATATACATAGGCATAACATTCTCAGGAATCCACTTGGTAACCTTCTGTCCGTCATCGGTTGTCTTAGTAACTTGGAACTCCTTAATAGGAAAACCTACCAAGTCACCCAACTCCTCGAGCTGACTCAAAGATAACTTTACATAGTCCATATTGTTATCCTTTGTGAACTGCAGAATAGTGGTAGTCTTACCGATACCTGCTTCACCTTCAATATTTACAGCTACAGGAATCTTACCGTTTTCCTGTAGATACTTGTTATTATTTACAACGTGAGATACGAACTGCTTTAACTCATCTGTGTTTAATTGTACTTGCTTAGCCATTTCTTTAATTTTTTAATTCAACTTGATTTGTGGTCCTGGAAGACCGTTGTTAATTTCACCACGGGTAGAGATTACCCATAACATTTTACCTCTTGGTTTTACACTAGTGCTACATTCACCATCTGTTAGATAGAACATGCACGTATACTTTCTTGTATTCTCATTGTAATACTCTAAGACAGGATCAAAGTCAGTACCTCCACGACCGTGTAACACAATGTCTTGGTTAGGTTTGAACTTTTCAATACTTCTAATAGTAGTATCACACTGTAAGACAGTTACTTCACTACCAGTTTTATGTATGTGATGTATCTCATTAAGGAATTCCTTAACTTCTTTATCACTTACAGAACCACTAGTATCTATAGCAACCAACAAGTGTCTCTTGTTTTTAATCTTAAGACCAGGATTTTCTTCAAATCTTCTGTTGTCTTTACGTCTTAGTTTCTTGGTAAAGACTTCACTAGACCCACCTGCAAATCTTCTGACATAACTACGCCAGTCAAACTTTGGTGGTTCTACGTGTCTAAGTCTTTCAATAATACCTTGAAACTCTCCGGGAATTGTACCCCTAGATTTCTCTACAGCTTCTGCAATTTCTTTAAGAATGTGTGCTGTCTGTGATTCAAGCAATTTCTTTTCTGCTTCAGACAAATCTTCAAAATCTTTCCATGTACCGTGATCAGGATTAATAGTACCGTCACCATATGACTCACCTTCACCCATACCCGCCATGTCAGATATCTTACCACCTTTACCAGATTGTTGTTCTTCTTCCATAGCTTTCATCAAGAGTTTGTAATACTCTCGACAACCTGCTTTAGGTGGTAGATTATATTCCGAGAATGACTCTAGAGTACATCCTCCTTCTGGTAAATCATCCGGATCAATGTACTGATTAATCTCAATGTCCATAGCAATGTTTGCTACTTTCTTATTTTGAAATTCATCTTGACACTGAATGTGGAAGAAACCAATATGCAATAATTCATGCTTAAGTAATCCTCTCTTATGATTATCACTGAGAGAATTCCAAAAGTCTTCATTAATAGTAAGCTGAAAGTTCACTCCATTCTTACTTACACCAGCGGTGGGGACTCTCTTGTCCCACACCTTATTTAAGCTGAGTATAAGCAAACCATAGAATGGTTCTTTGAGCATTAGTTCTTTACTGACCTTCGCCAGCGAATCTTGTTTTGTCATGCGGTATTAATTTTAAGTCCATAGTTTTTACAAATGTGAAACCCCATTGTAGAAGGTGATCCTTTAATGCGTCTGCAAATCTTCCTAAGAAGAAGTTCATAGCAACAGTATCAGTATTCATTCTGGTAAGTTCTTCATACATTGCGTTGTAGTTTAACTTATCAGCTTGATTAGTACATGCTTGTATCATAGTTCTAATCTCATGATTAAAACTAGATGGTCCTGCATCTACATTAGCTTCACCAAACAACTCTATTCTAAAAGGATTATTATCTCTTTTTAGTTTTGTTTCTGCATCTTTTGCAAGCAATAAGATATACGGAGCATTCTTTTGAAAATCTACAGCTTCAATAATACTAACAGCAACTTGAACATTGTCCTTATCAGGACTACACAACATATCCAATACTCTGTCATACGTAGAATCATTGAGAATAATCATCTCATCTAAACTTTTAGTCATCTATTTTCATTGTTTTAATCATCCATAAAGGATGTTCATTAGACTTCATTGCGAGTATCCACTCTTTTGCTGAGGGTATGTAATTATTACAATCCTCTTTTACATGTTGTTCACCTACATAGCGAACCATTACTTTCTTACCTACTGTGTTTGTGAAGTACTCACCAAAGATTTCTTCTGCTTGAAATATACCTTCTGAATGATGCCTAAACATACGATGATCAGAATGACCAACCCATGCTTTAGTTTCATCAAACCATTGGTGTATAAACATATATTCTTGAGGGTGTCCTCCCCATTTCTTTGCACTAGAACGTGCATGATCATAAGGATGTGCCATA
>Ga0129333_10006114_pt1 | contig 11380 bp, 11 predicted proteins | sample CPB6_08_DNA_FD_94474 | JGI IMG/M metagenome (GOLD analysis project Ga0129333, IMG submission 94474) | Freshwater to marine salinity gradient microbial communities from Chesapeake Bay, USA - CPBay_Sum_0.6_0.8_DNA | ecosystem: Environmental > Aquatic > Marine > Coastal | place: USA: Chesapeake...
TACGACTGCGCGCTGTAACGCACGACGACGATCGCCACTTCGTTGTCACCGGTGGTCAGGACGTCACTGACGTCGTACTCGCTGGGTAGACGACTGTCACTGCCGTAGCCGACGAACTCACCGTTCACGTAGACCACGTGAACGCTCTCGGCACCACCGATGTGAAGAATGGTGCGACGTCGACGCCATCCGGCGGGAACACGGAACGTCCGGCGATACACACCGGTCGGAACTCGTTCGGGCAACGACGGCGGTCGGCCCGGCCACGGCATGTCGACGTTCGTGTAGTGAGGCAGGTCACCGACGCCCTGCAGAGTCCAGTTGCCCGGGACGTCGACCGTTCGCCAACTGCCGCCCGTCGCGCCGGTGATCGCCGCCGCCGAGACGAGGTCGGGATGGTCGAAGAGTCTGAACGACCACTGGCCGTTCAGACCGCGCCACCAGGGGGATCGTTCACGCCCATCGCGAACCGTCTCGACATCAGGAGCGGCCGTGAGGGTGGGTCGCATCCGTCGTCGACCGAGCGACACCACCGTGGGGTCGGTCCACGGGCGCACGGATCCGATGGCGGGTAGCACACGTCCAGCGTGTCACACACGCTCGGACGTCAGGCGATCGAGTGCACCCAGACGACGGTGCCGCGGGGAGCCAGACCCGACGACCACAGGAAATCCATCGCCGGTGTGGAGACCCGAACACAGCCGTGTGATGCGGGGTGGGCCGGGATCTTGTAGGCACCGTGGACGGCGATGCCACCGTTGAAGTACTTGGGTCGATAGATCTCGCCGAGATCCCCCGGTCGCCAACCCTTTTCGAACTCGCGATCGATGGTGAAGATGCCGTCGGGGGTCTGCGAGTCGCCTCGAACCCACTTGCCCCACTCGGTCTTGTCGCGTTCGAGATAGGGAACGCCACTCCCGGTCGAGACGTTGAAGGCCCAGACCGTTCGACCGTCGACGACGAGGTACATCAGCTGGCGGGTCTTGTCGATCTCGAGAAGAGTTCCGGTGTCGGTGTGTCCGACCACCCGGTTCTGGGCCTCACCGAGTGCGACGGCGGTGGCCTCGTCGACCGATTCGCTCGGATCGAGACCCCGGTACTTCTGGAAGGCCATGACCGCCTGCCGAGTGGTCACGCCGTAGTCGCCATTGGCCGACTGCAGCCAGAACCCGAGTTCGAGCAGACGTTCTTGCACTCGTCTCGCTCCTTCACCGGACTGCCGGCCGATCGCCGGGATCGGTTCGACGGAGGCGCCGATCGGGATCGTGGCGATCGTGGGCGGTGGAGGCGGCGCAGTGGTCGTGGGCGCGACCGTGGGTGGTGGCAGAGTCGTGGCCTGCTCGACCAGGGGCAGCAGATCGATCGTCCGCACGGGCGGTGTGGCCGCCACCGCGCTCGAGCCCGACGACGAACACGACGACGAGGCGACGATCATCGTCAGTGCCGACGCAACGGGGAGGAACGACGAGGCGACGAATCGGAGTTTCGACGCAGGACGAGTCGTGTCTCCGTGTCGCACCACAGTGAGCACGAAAGTAGTGACGGTGACAGGGCGTTTCGCGGATACTCACGTCACCGTCGCGCTGCGAGAGCGAGAAATGTCAGTTGTACTGTTCGGGAAGTTCGAACCAGACGGTGAGTCCGTACTTGACGCCCGAGCGAAGAGGTTCGGTGCGATGCGGATGGGTCACGAGTGACGGCCAGACCAGAAGCGAACCCACGGGGACGGACGTGTTGTCGAACTGCTGCCGTGGAAACGCGAGTTCGGCACCCTCGTAACCCTCGTTCAGTTTCACCGACGCCGAGACCTGAGCCACGTCGTGATGGATGCGCAACTCGGTCTGAGCGTCGAGCGCGTACTTGATGACGAAGACGTCGCGCAGTCCGCAGTAATCGATGAGGGGCCACACGCTCCTCAACTGGGGCCAGATACGCGATCCGAGATCGTTCTGGACGTGATCGAACAGGCGTGGACTGATGAGGGCCAGGCTGACCTCGTGACCGGGAACCGGGTCATCGGGTTGTGGTTCGAAGGCCCCCACGGACTCGGCGGCGCGGATCACGGCCGAACACATGCCCGGGGTCCAGAAGGGCACCACGTACAACTCGGGCCCGACCTCGGTCACCGACTCCGCCGGATCGATCGCGTCCTCGTAACCCAGAACACGCCGTAGATCGTCGGGACCAGTTCTGGCACTCATGACGTCCGAGTCTGCCAGCGTTCGGGAATCGTCCAAGGCTTTCGGGTGATTCGAGCCCAATCGAATTCGTGCCGTGCCGCGACGAGATCAGGGGGTAGGCCGAGGCTCGCCAGCAGGACCGCCACGATCGAGCGGTCGTCCTCGTCGCGAGCGGCGAGGTCGTCGAGGGTGACCGAGCCGTGGCGTTTGGCCAATCGCTCTCCGTCGCCACCCAGCACGAGTGGAACGTGCGCGTATTCGGGGGGATGGTGACCGAGGATCTTCTGCAAATGAAGGTGGCGCGGTGTCGAGAGCGCAAGATCGTCGCCCCGCACGATCTGGTCGACACCCTGCTCGGCGTCGTCGACCACCACGGCGGGGTTGTACGCCGGCACTCCGTCGTTGCGACGCAACACGAAGTCGTCGACGATTCCCGTGACCGGGCCCAGGATCCGATCGTCGAAGGTGTACGACTCGCCGTCGGTACGCAATCGCACCGCATACGGTCGACCCTCGTCGAGTCGCTCGTCGATCTCCCGCTCGCTCAGATGACGGCAGGTTCCGGGATAGGCACCTTCGGCCATCGGGCCGTTCGGGGCGCTCGCCGCCTCTCTGATCTCCTTGCGGGTACAGAAGCACCGGTAGGTGAGGCCGCGGGCACTCAAGTCGGCGATGACGGAGTCGTACGACGGAAATCGATCGCTCTGCCGCCGAATCTCGTCGGGGAACGTGAGTCCGATTCTCCGCAGATCGGCGAGCTGTCGGATCTCGTTCTCCCGCGACGAATTGGCGCGATCGAGGTCCTCCACCCGAACCAGCATCCGACCGCCGGTCGACACGGCCGCCAGCCACGCGACCACTGCGGTTCGGAGATTGCCCACGTGGAGAACTCCCGTGGGCGACGGAGCGAAACGGCCGAGGCTCATACCGTTTGACCCGCTGCCCGTGTGCACACGTCCGCATTCTCGCCGATCGAGAGGGGCGACACCGACGTGACGTGGTGAGATACGGGGGTGAGCGAAACGCGTCGAGAACTCAATCGACGGGAACGCATGGCGATCATTCTCGATCGGGACGGTGCCGAGTGCGTGTGGTGTCGTCGACCGATCGACGTCCGATTGGTCGAGGCCACGACCGAACACCTCGTCCCTCGGATCAAAGGTGGACCGAGCATCGTCGAGAACGAGGTGGCGGCCTGCAAACGATGCAACGGTCAACGCGGTCATCTCACCCCCGCCGAGTGGATCGACGAGTGCGAGCGGCGGGGTTGGGAACCGAATCGCGACGTGATCGTCGCTGCTCTGCGACGACTGGAGCAGGCGTTCGTCGACCGTGGAGGCATGCGACGCGCCCGCCCCTATGTCGCCACTCAACTGCGTCGCCTCACCAAGTCGTCGAGGTACTGAGAAATCATGACGATTCGCCTCTTCGCCCGACGTCGTCTCGGACTCGTCGTCATCAGTACGTTGTCGGTGCTGCCCATGGTCGACGTCGGCTCAGCTGCGGCATCGCGGATCGATCGGCTGGGTGGACTCGATCGCTACGAGACAGCCACTCGAGTGGCTCAGCGTGTCGAAGACGAAGGACGTGCCGGCGACACGGTCCTCCTCACGACCGGCGAGAACTTTCCCGACGCCGTCTCGGCCGGAGGATGGCGCGGTGACGGTGTGATCCTTCTCACCAAACGTACGTCGATTCCGTCGACCACTCTCGAAGCGCTCGCCGACTCGCGCTTTCGCAAGGTCTACGTGGTGGGTGGACCGGCGGCGGTCGACGACGTCGTGCTCGATCGCGTGCGCGCTCTCGGCAAGTCGGTCGAACGCCTGTGGGGATCCGATCGTCACGCCACGTCGATCGCGGTGTCGAAGGCGAGCGTCCCCGAGGTATCCGTGAACTCGGTGTGGATCGCCTCCGGAACCTCGTTCGCCGATCAACTGGTGGCCGCCGCTGGCGCACGACGCGCCGACGGTGCATTCCTCATCGTGGCTCCGTCACGAGCGCTCTCGTCGACGGCGCTGGCCGAGATCCGACGCATCGCCACACCGGGAGCGAGTCTGCACGTGGTCGATTCGGCCTCGCTTCTCACCGCCGTGACGGTCGACGGTCTGACACGGATCTCCCACTCCGGTGACGTGTTCACCAACTCGAATGCGACGCAGGCGGAGAGCACCACGACCGTGGTGGCTTCCGGTGAGAATTGGCCCGATGCCCTCGGTGGCACTCGACTGGTCACGTCGTCACGCGGTCTCGTGCTGTCGCGCCCGTCGTGTGCCCCGTCGGACGTCGCCGGTCGACTGCAGAGGGCATCGACTCTTCTCGTTCTCGGTGGAACCGTGGCATTGTCCGATTCGTCGGCCGAAGGTGTCGCGTGCGAGTCGCCGGGAACGTCTCCCCCTCCGTCGTCGACCCCGAGCACTCCGGCTCCGACTGCGTCACCGCTCGACGGTGTGCGGGTCGAACCCGAGCATCTCACCGGTTACGACCGCGATCTCTTCCGACACTGGATCGACAGTGACCGCGACGGTTGCGACACTCGACGCGAAGTGCTCATTCTCGAATCGACGACGCCGGTCCAGGTCGGAGCCGGATGTTCGATCACCGGAGGCACGTGGTTCTCTGTCTACGACGGAACGACGACGATCGATGCGTCCACGTTCGACATCGACCACATGGTTCCTCTCAAGGAGGCCTGGGATTCAGGGGCTCATTCGTGGACGAGCGCGCGACGCGAACAGTTCGCCAACGATCTCGCTCTGGCCGAATCACTCATCGCCGTGTCGGCCTCGAGCAATCGATCGAAGAGCGACCGCGATCCAGCCGAATGGATGCCGACCCGGTCGTCGTATCACTGTGCCTACGTGATCGCCTGGATCACGGTGAAGAAAGCGTGGGATCTCTCGGTCGATCAGGCCGAGTACCAGAAACTGCAGCAGGTGTTGTCGACGTGCTGACCCGAACCGATCAGGGGTGACGAGCCACGAAGTCGACGATCGCTGCGGCGAACTCGGGCCCACGGTCCTCCTGAAGGAAGTGACCAGCTCCGACGATCGTCGTGTGCGGCATGCCCTCGCAACCGGGGATCGCTTTGCGGAACGCCCACTCGCCATTCCGTGTGACCGGATCACCATCGCTGAACATGCACACGAAAGGCTTCGTCCACGAGCCGAGGGCGCGCCAGGCGGCCCTGTTCTCGGCACTCGAAGGAGCGTCGAGAGACGCCGGCACGAGCGTCGGGAAGATGCGAGCGCCGGCTTTGTATTCCTCCGAGGGATAGGGGGCGTCGTACGCCGCGATCACCTCGCCAGGAAGTGGTTTGGTGGTGCAGCCACCCTGAACGATCGAGCCCACCTTCAGCACGGGTGTGTTCTGACTGAAATCGCGCCAGGCCATGAACGCGTCATTGGGTGGCGGATCACCAGTGGGCAGTCCGCCGTTACCGAGAACGATGCGCGAGAACCGCTGTGGCAGAGCCGTGGCGAGACGAAGTCCGATGAGCGAACCCCAGTCCTGACACACCAGGGTGAGACCGTGGAGGTTGTTCTTCAACAACCACTGGCTCATCCAGTCGACGTGAGATTCGTAGGTGTAGTCGGTCGTCGACGCCGGCTTGTCGCTGCGTCCGAAACCGACCAGATCGGGTGCGATCACGCGATGACCGGCCGCCACCAACACGGGGATCATTCGGCGATACAAGAACGACCACGTCGGCTCACCGTGCATGCACAAGATGGTCTCGGCGGCATCGGACGGGCCGACGTCGACATGGGCCACGCGTAGCACCGTTCCGTCAGCCGCCGAAACGTCGGTGTACGTCGGCTCGTACGGGAAATCGGGGACGTCGGCGAATCGATCGTCAGGTGTGCGGAGAACCTTCATGGCGACACCGTAACCACTGGGTGCGTCCACCGGCGAGCGGTGTCACCCGAGGTGATAGGTGCTCGAGAGTCGCGCCGGTCCGCCTTCGGCGGTCCCGAGACGGCCCTCCTCGACCAGTTGCGTGAGATGGGCCAGGACACTGCGTGCCGCCGCGACGTGCAACTGAGGAGACACTGCGGCGTACATCCGCTTCACCATGGGAACAACCGTGTTCACTCCGTCGGCGATCGAGTCGAGAACCTGCTTCTCACGAGACAAACGATGTTCGTAGTAGGCGGAGAGGAACGGCCGCGGATCGGTGACCGGTGAACCGTGCGTCGGCCAGAGCGTCGAATCGCCGCGTCGCAGAACCTTGTCGAGCGACGAGAGATACGCACGCATGTCACCATCGGGCGGCGACACGACCGTCGTGCTCCAACCCATGACGTGGTCACCGGTGAACAGAGCGCCCTCTTCGGTCAAGGCGACACACATGTGATTGGAGGTGTGGCCCGGTGTGTGGACACCTCGCAGCGACCAGCCATCGCCCTCGGCCGCCAGATCACCGTCGTCGACTGCCACGTCGGGGACGAACTCGGTGTCGACGGTCTCCCGCACTTCGAAATCGTCCGGGTCGAGACCGGCCTGACGAGCGATCTCCTTCTCGGCGGCGATCTCTTCGGCCGACTTCGGTGGCGGAGCGAGTTGCTTCATCACTTCGATGTCGGCGTCGTTGTCGAGGACACCCGTCGCACCGTGCGGCTTCCAAGCCACGGTGGGGGCGCTCGTGAGATCTTTCAACCACGACACGAGACCCACGTGATCGCTGTGACAGTGCGTCACCACGATCGCCGTGACACGCCGATCGGCGAGTACGGCGGACAAGGCCTGACGGTGCTCGGGAAGATCCGGACCCGGATCGATGACGGCCACGTCGCGACTTCGACCGTCGGGTGATCCAACGATGTAGGTGCCGGTGCCGGTGAACGTGAAGTGATTCGGATTACGGGCGATCACCCGCTCGATACGAGGCGACACGCGCTGGAGCGTGGCGTAGTCGAGCGGATCGATCGGTGCCACGAACGGAATACCGGCCACGAGACGTCATCACCTCCCACTGGCGAACGGGGATTCGGCCAGAGTCCCGACGATACGCACCTCACCCACCGGTCGACCGTGTCCGAGAACCGGTGAGGCCCACGCCGCCGGATCGACACGGGAGACGTCGATCCCCAAGGCCCGCAACGCCGCGTGCATGAGCGCCGGCCGGGCCCGATTGGCACCATCGGCCACTTTCAGAGCCACCGCACGTCCGTCGGGTAGAGCAGCGGCGAAAACTCCTTCGGCTCCGTCTTTCGACACGAGTCCTCGGATGCCCTCCATCAACAAGGTCACGTCACGACGGGGACCGCCGACCATCCGAGGGAACGAGGTCATGGCGCGGTGAATGCGCTGACCGACTCCACCGGCTTCACCGGTTGCGATCGCTCGAAACGCACGCGCCAAGCCGACGAGAGAGACGACGTGAGCCGGGGCACCACAGCCATCGACGCCGATCCCCTCGACCGGTGTGCCGGTGAGAGTCGGAATGACGTCCGTGATCGCGGCCTGCAAGGGATGCCGCTCGTCGAGGTACGTCGCCAGATCCCAGTCGTTGACCCGGCAGGTGGCGAGCATGCCGGAGTGCTTGCCCGAGCAATTCTGCTGAAGAGGCGAAGTCGACCGTCCGGCTCGGATGGCTTCCTGCATCGCTCCGGGATCGAGCGGCCAATCGGGTGTGTTGAGCAGAGCGGATTCGTCGAGACCGACCGAGGCGAGGATCCGACGCGCGCCATCGAGGTGTTCGGCTCGGCCGTCATGGCTCGCGCACACGAGCGCGAGAAGTTCGTCAGGAAGATCGAGACCGTTGCGCAACATCGCGAACGTCTGCAGTGGTTTGGTCGACGAACGTGGAAACACTGCGATGTCGGGTCGCCCGATCGAAAAAGCGACCGAGCCGTCGGACGCCAGTGCGACGAGGGCGGCGTGATGCACCGACTCCCGAACTCCGGAGCGAACGGTCACTGCGGCCGGTTCGTAAGCCGCCAACGGATCGACGCCGGTCATCGGTTCCGACCACGCCCGAGACGACGACGCTTCCCCGCCGAACGTTCGGAGTTGCGTTCGGACCGACGCGTCTTCTTCTCGGGGACGTGCATCAACGGATCGTCGATGAGTTCGTGTCGTTCTCCGGATGCAGCAGCCAACGCCACGGCCATGGCCGCAACCGGGAGTGCGAGCACTGCGCCCACCGGACCGAGCAGAGCCGCCCCGGCGATGGCCGATCCGAAGGACACCGCAGGATGGATCTCCATCGTGCGGGCCGTGATGCGAGGAGCGACCACGAAGTTCTCGAACTGCTGGTACAAGATGACCACGATGATCACGAGAAGCGCGTCGAACGGCGAGTCGATGAAGGTGAGAACGGCCGGCAGAACTCCGGCGACGTAGGTTCCGATCACCGGAATGAACTGCGACACGAGTCCGACCCACACCGCGAGGGCGACCGGCGCAGCGGTCCCGATCGCCTGGAACGCGATCCAATGAACGAGGGCCGAGACTCCGGCGAGCAGAGCTCGGCTGTACAGATAACCGCCGGTCTTGTCGATCGCCAGGTCCCAGGTGTCGAGAACGCGACGCTGACGCTCGGGTGTGAGTCGACTGCAGATCGACCGACGCAGACGCGGGCCGTCGGCGACCAAGTAGAAGGTGAAGAGCATCACGGTGAAGCCCTGCAGTAGCAATCCGAGGGCCGTCACCGACAGCCGCAACGCCTCGCCCTGTTGATTACGAATGAACTCCTGCACCGGTCCATCGGGATCCTGAATGCTCTCGTTCACGTCACCAGGATCGATCTGGGCACCGAAGGTGTCGTTCAGGAAATCGACGGTTCGATTCACGTAACGCTCGGAGTTCTGCAACAAGTCGGCGATCTGGGTACCGATCAGGGTGCCGATCGCCACCACGAACACGAGAACGAGAACGATGACGGCGAGAAGAATGACGAGTGTCGCTCGTCCGCGTTTCCATCCCCGACGCGAGAGTCGATTGACACCGGGCTCGATCGCCAGGGCCAGGAACAGCGACAAGAGCACGAGAATGAGCAACGAGAACAACTTGTCGTAGGCGTAGCGAATGAGGATGGTGCCGAGGAATCCCAGCCAGAAGACGATGACGGCCTTCCAGATCCAGGGCGGCATCCGGCGCGACGCCCAGACATCACCATCCACGGACTCGTCGGGTCGGTCCTGCGACATGTGACGAGCGTAGTGAGTGCGACCGAGCACCCGGTCACGAGGCGTGAGACGATGTCGCCATGGACGAGCGCAGGAGCGACGTGATGGCGGCCCTCGAGCCGGCCCGCCGGGCCCTGGCCGACGCAGTGCGCAACCGCGTGGTCGGTGATCGCGCCGACGAGCGAGCCGCTGAGCTCTTCACCGCACCCGGACCGCGCTGGTTCGCCGATGACCGCCCGATTCGAATCGTGCACGGTGACGTGTCGATGTTCATCGGTGGGCTGCGTGCTCTCCTCTTCCAATCACTCCATCCGCTGGCCATGGCCGGCGTGGCCGCTCACAGCGATTACCGAGCCGACCCGTGGGGCCGACTGCAGCGCACCGCCGACTTCCTCGCGGCGACGACGTTCGGTCCGGCGACCGAATCGGAGCGCGCCATCGCAATGGTGAAAAGAGTGCACGAGCGCGTGACCGGACTCGCCTCCGATGGACGCCCCTACCGAGCCAACGATCCACACCTCTTGAAGTGGGTGCACATCGCCGAGGTCGACTCGTTCGTGGCCGCACATCGCGCCTTCGGAGAGACGCCGTTGTCGGACCACGAGTACGACCACTACGTCGCCGACATGGCCGTCATCGCCGAACGTCTGGGTGTCGTCGAGCCACCGCGTTCGATGCGACAACTCAAACAACAGCTCCGCTACTACCGACGCGAGCTCGACGGGAGCAAGGAAGCCCGTGACGCCGCGCGTTACCTCCTCTTCACTCCCCCGCTTCCGCTCGTCGTTCGACCGGCCTACGGATTGATCGGCGCCGCCGCGGTCAGCCTCATGCCCGCGTGGACCCGTTTGCCGTTGCGGATTCCCTGGTTCCCGGTTGCCGAACGTGCCGTCGCGCGTCCGGCGGGTGTCGTGCTCGCCCGCACGTTGCGATGGGCACTCTCGCCCGATGCACCCAATCGACAGGTTCCGACCACTTACGGCGACGTCGTCGAACTCGTGCGCTGACCCGGGGTCAGCGACCCGCGGAGCGTTTGGCCGCTCTCTGAACCAAGGCGTCGTAGAGCGATTGCTGATGCGGATCGGTGGATGCCGTGTCCTCCGGATGCCATTGCACGCCGATGAGCCACTGACCCGAACCGGTGTGTTCGAGACCCTCGACCAATCCGTCGGCCGAACGAGCCGACACCTTGAGTCCCTTGGCGATCTCGTCGAGTCCCTGATGATGAAACGACGCGACGCGAGCTGCGGTCGTGCCCATCGCCGACGCCAACTTGGTGCCTTTCTCGACGACGACGTCGTGCAACACGTAATCCTGACCAGCGGGGAACTTGTCGGGTGCGTGCTGTACCACTCCGGCGAGATCACCGATGTGCTGAATCAGTGATCCGCCGAGTGCGACGTTGACCAACTGGATCCCGCGACATACGGCCAGGGTGGGCAACTTCGACTCGATCGCCGCGTGAACGAGGGCGGCCTCGAAGTGATCCTGCTCAGGGATCACGCCGTACACGTGAGCCTGGCGCTGCTGACCGTAGAGATGCGGGTCGACGTCCGAACCACCCATGAGCACCAGACCGTCGAAGCGACGAAGAAGATCGAGGGCCTCGTCGTGGCGTAGTTCGCGTGGCGACAGGGTGATCGGTTCACCTCCGGCACGCATGACTGCATCGAGATACACCCGACCGGCGAACGAGATGGCGCTGCGAGACACTCGGCCGGCCGCGGCGATTCGGCCCGCCACGGCGATCAGCGGACGTGACATGCCCTCAGGCTAACGACGCGATCACAAGGCCCGGCGGAGCGAACGAGAGAGATCGCCTCGGGCACCGACCTTCACCCGATCGAGTTCGAGCCAGTCGGCCATGAGCCGCAACTCGTCGGCGATCTCGGCGGCGACCCGATCGTGCTCGACTCCCGATTCGGCGAACGCGCCGTTGGCCAACAACGTTCCGTTCGCTCGATCGGCCTTCAAATCCACGCGTGCCACCAGGCGATCTCCCGACAGGAACGGCAGGACGTAGTAACCGAAACGTCGCTTGGCCGCTGGGGTGTAGATCTCGATCGAGTA
>Ga0129333_10006115_pt1 | contig 11379 bp, 7 predicted proteins | sample CPB6_08_DNA_FD_94474 | JGI IMG/M metagenome (GOLD analysis project Ga0129333, IMG submission 94474) | Freshwater to marine salinity gradient microbial communities from Chesapeake Bay, USA - CPBay_Sum_0.6_0.8_DNA | ecosystem: Environmental > Aquatic > Marine > Coastal | place: USA: Chesapeake Bay...
CAGTTAATGAGGATGAACTTTTTATGCATCAGAGTTTATGGCATCATTGGGACTTCCATTCGCATTTTAGTCATGAGCACAAATCAATGGCAATTGCAGGAATGAACCAGCAAATAAAGGATGCTCATAAGTTTTTAAAACATGCTAACTGGTTATTTATCACCTTAGGATCCGCTTTTGTTTATGATCATCAGGCGAAAGGTATTGTAGCCAATTGCCATAAAATTCCAGCAGATCAATTCAATCGATATTTATTAGATCCAAATGAGTTGAAAGATCGGTATAACCATTTTTTACTTCGTTTAAAAGCGTTTAATCCAGATATCAATGTTATATTAACGGTTAGTCCGGTGAGACACCTTAGGGATGGGTTAATAGAGAACAACAGAAGTAAAGCGGTACTGTTGCATGCAATCGACTTGATCTGTAAAGTGAATCCAACAGTATTTTATTTCCCTTCCTACGAGTTGATTATTGATGATTTAAGGGATTATCGTTTTTATGCAGAAGATATGGTTCATCCAAATTATCTCGCTACGCAATATGTATGGGAAAAATTTGTTTCATCTTGTATTGAAGGCAAAACCCAAGAGGCAATGAAAGAGGTAAATCAGTTGCTGCAAGCAGTCAAACATCGACCCCTTCATCCTCAATCACAAGATCATCTTAAGTTTCGACAGAAATTCCATTTGATTGCAAAAGAGCTGGCAAAACGTTTCCCTTCACTAGATTTTTCAGCTGAAATTGAATATTTCTCCTGATTCAACTTTCTATACAGTCTTTATTCAGAAGATATTTTGATTAACTTTAGTCTATTCAATTTATTATGAAATATTTCATTTTTGCCATAAGTCTGCTTATTAATGCATCACTTTTTTATGCACTAAACACAAGAGAATTATTACCAATCCCAATGGGATCATTCTTGAGTGTTCAAGAAGGTATTTGGCAAAATGCAGAACCTGTTGATTATGACTTCAGTGAAAACCTGAATGTAAAAGGAATCAACGGAAAAGTAGATGTATACTTAGATGATCGATTGGTGCCTCATATTTTTGCTGAAGATGAGAATGATGCCTATTTCGTTCAGGGGTATTTGCATGCAAAATTTAGATTATGGCAGATGGAATTTCAAACATTTGCTGCAGCTGGTCGCTTAAGTGAGTTTGTAGGAGACAAGGCTATACCTTTTGATAGAAATCAAAGAAGAATGGGAATGGTCTTTGCTGCTGAAAATGCATTGTCAGCCATGGAAAAAGATGATTCTACCAAGCATGCCTTGGATGCATATACCAATGGCATCAATGCATATATCTCTACACTAAATACTGCAAAACTCCCTATTGAATATAAACTGTTGGGGTATAAACCAGAGAAATGGAGCAACCTAAAATCTGCTTTATTCACTAAGCAGATGACCTATACATTGGCTGGTTATGATAAAGACTTGGAGTATACAAATGCATTAAAAGTTCTTGGTGAGGAAAATTTCAAATTACTTTATCCAGAGCTTGCAGATTCTTTATATCCAGTTATCGCCAAAGGAACTGCTTATGCAAAACCATTAGCTGATTTAATTCCACCTGCAGATGCTGACTCAGTTTACTTCAAACGAAATGATTCAATCCATTTTACTCAAGATTTCAAACCAAATCCATCCAATGGAAGTAATAATTGGGCGGTTTCGGGTAGCAGAACCCAAAGTGGAAAACCGATTTTAAGTAATGATCCGCACTTGGGACTCACCCTTCCTTCAATATGGTTTGAAATTCAGTTGCATACCAAGGCCTATAATTCATATGGCGTTTCTTTCCCTGGATTACCTGGAGTGGTCATTGGATTTAATGACAGCATTGCATTTGGATTTACCAATGCAGGAAGAGATGTAAAAGATTATTACGAAATCAAATTTCAAGATGAATCCAAATCTGCCTATTGGTTTAATGGTGAATGGAAAAATGCCACACAAAGAGTTGAAAAAATTAAAGTAAAAGGTTCCAATGAGATCCTTGATACTGTAGCCTACACTGTTTTTGGTCCGGTGATTTATGATAAAAGTTTTAAAAATGATCTGTCAAACGAAAAGGCATATGCACTGAGATGGGTTGCACACGACACTTCAAATATTCTCAAAATGTGGTTGCTTTTAAACAGAGCAAAGAATTATGAGGATTATCATCATGCCATTAGTTATTTCAATGTACCAGGACAGAATATGATTTTTGCCTCTCATACTGGAGATATTGCACTTTGGCAACAAGCAACATTTCCTTTGAGATGGAAAGGTCAAGGTTTATTCGTGATGCCTGGTTATGACAGTAGTTACATGTGGAAAGGGTATATATCAATGGAAGAAAATCCACATGCCTTAAATCCAGCAAGTGGATATGTAAGCAGTGCCAACCAAAGACCGACTGATTCTACTTATCCCTATTTTATTCCTGGCAGTTATGAGGTTTATCGTGCAATAACAATCAACAAGCGTTTGGATGCAATGAAAAATATCACGGTTGAAGATATGAAAGCCCTTCAGAATGACAATTACAATGTATTTGCAGAATTGGCTCGACCTATTTTAAGTAAATATGTCAATCGAAATGAGCTTTCATCTGAAGCGTCAGGTTATCTTCAAATCATAGAAAGTTGGAATTTGATGAATGATCCAACAGAAAAGGGCGTCACTTGTTTTAATGCATGGTGGGATTCCCTCTATAACAATATATTCTTGGATGATCTTCAACAAGCAAAAATCCCACTTGTTCGGCCGGAGAAGTTTGTGCTTCTAGAAGCGCTCACCAAAGATTCAGCCTTCAGATTCATCGACAATAGAAATACAGCTGAGTTTGAAGATTTGCATTATCAAGTTACATCTGCATTAAAAAAAGCAGTTGTCAATTTAAGCAAACTGGAAAATGAAGGGAAGCTTGAGTGGGCAAAGTATAAAAACACAACCGTTTATCATCTGCTGAAGACCAATGCAATGCCATTTGCAAGATCTGGAATATTAAATGGTGGTGGAAATGGAATTGTCAACGCAACACAACATGATCATGGGCCAAGTTGGCGTATGGTCATTGAAATGACGCAACCTATCAATGCGCATGCAGTATATCCAGGTGGACAAAGTGGAAATCCAGGAAGTAAGTTTTATGATAATTTTATTGATACTTGGGCAAAGGGAGAGTATTATAAAATCTTTTTCATGCAAAGTTCAGATACATCATCAGAACAAATAAAATGGACAATGAGTTTTAATCCAGCTTCATAAAATTAAATACAATGAAATTTTTAGCTTCAATCATTTTAAGCGCTTTACTTTCATACGCAACTGGATTATTTCTTCCTTGGTGGTCGATTATGATTGTTGGGTTGATTATCGGTTATTCTATTCCTCAGAAAAGGATTCTAAGCTTTGTTTCAGTGTTTATTGGTGTAGCACTGTTTTGGGGGCTTTTTGCATATTTTATAAGTAATGCAAATGATCATATCCTTGCCAAGCGTGTAGCAGTTTTTATTGTTAAAAAAGAAGATCCAATTATTTTAATGCTCATTACTGCTGTGGTAGGTGGACTGAGTGCAGGAATATCAGCAGTAACAGGAAGATCATTTGCATTGTTGCTGAAAAAATAGATCAATCTAAGTTTGCTTATCTTTGTGTTGTTCAGATTTTGCCTGGCCTGCAACCAGGGTTCTGTAATAAAGAATTAAAATCATTTTATGTCAACACTCCACAATCGAGTCTCTCGTAAAGAGCTCAAGGAAAAAGCATTACAGGATAAAACTCCTCGCACTACAATTTCCTTTTACTGTTATTTCCCCATTGATAATCCTGAAGCATTTCGAAATATTTGGTACAAGAAATTTAAATCAATAGATGTATTGGGAAGAATTTATGTTGCAGCCGAAGGCGTGAATGCTCAAATAAGTTGTCCGGATACCCATCTTGAAGAACTGAAGCAAATTATTTATGCAGAGCCCGCAATGAATAATTTAAGGTTGAATAAGGCGGTTGATGAAAATCGCAATTCGTTTTATGTGCTTGATATAAAAGTTAGAAATAAAATTGTTGCAGATGGTATAAATGATCCTGAATTTTCAATGAAAAATAAAGGGAGGTATGTAAATGCTGCAGAATTCAATCAAATGGTGCAAGATCCGTATACCATGGTGATCGACATGAGAAATCATTATGAGTTTGAAGTGGGAAGGTTTAAAAATGCAATTGAAATTCCGAGTGATACATTTCGTGAACAATTGCCTATGGCTGCAGAAATGTTCAACGAAGAAAAAGAAAGAAATATTATTATGTATTGTACTGGTGGGATTCGGTGTGAAAAGGCCAGTGCTTGGATGTTGCACAATGGATTTAAAAATGTTTTCCACTTAGAGGGAGGCATCATTAATTATATTAATAATGTTAGAGAGCAGGATTTGGAAAACAATTTTATTGGTAAAAATTTTGTTTTTGATGAAAGACTAGGGGAGCGAATTACAGAGGATATTTTATCTAATTGCCATATTTGTGGAAAGCCCTGTGATATACATGTCAATTGTGCAAATGCTGCATGTCATTTGCTTTTTATTCAATGTGATGAATGTCGGGAAAAGCTCTCTAATTGCTGCAGTCAATCTTGTCAGGAATTCATTCACATGGATGAAGCTGAACAGAAAAGGCTCAGGCAGGGGGTTGATAAAGGACGAAATATTTTTAATAAATCCAAAAAGAGAATGGATTCATTGGCGCAGAAAAAATGATTATAATTTCTTCAATGTTTGAATAATCTTTTCTTCTGTTTCTTCCTCACTTAATTTTATTGGATTAAATTTTTCGCCAATAAGTTTTTCGTAGAGTTCTATATATCTGTTTGAAATAATTTGGATCCAATCATTTGTCATTTCTGGCACTTGTTGTCCTTCTTTACCCATGAAGTTGTTAGCGATTAGCCATTCTCTTACAAATTCCTTACTCAACTGTTTTTGTCTTTCACCTTTTTGTTGTCTTTCTTCAAATCCCTCTGCATAAAAGTATCTTGAAGAGTCTGGCGTATGAATTTCATCCATTAAAACTATTTCACCATTGAGCTTTCCAAACTCATATTTTGTGTCGGCCAAGATTAGTCCTTGTTTTTTTGCAAGTTGTTTACCTCTTTCGAAAAGTGCAAGCGTATATTTTTTTAATATTTCCCATTCTTCTTCAGATGCCAGTCCCTGTGAAATTATTTCAGCTTCACTAATGTCTTCGTCATGCCCCTGAGCAGCCTTTGTAGATGGAGTGATAAGAGGAGTGGGGAAAAAATCATTTTCTTTTAATCCGTCAGGCATTTTTTGTCCGCACAACATATTCCCCTGCTGGTAAGTCCTCCAAGCATGCCCAACTAAATTTCCACGCACTACCATTTCGATTTTAAAGGGTTCACATTTTTTACCGATGGTAATGTTTGGGGCTGGGACGGCAATTAACCAATTAGGACAAATATCTTTTGTCTTTTCAAGCATGTATGCAGCAATTTGATTCAATACCTGTCCCTTGAATGGAATTGGTTTGGGTAGGATGACATCAAAAGCTGAAATGCGATCGCTGGCTACCATTACCAATAAGTTATCTTCAATGGTGTAGACATCACGAACTTTTCCAGAATAGAAATTTGTTTGACCTGGAAACATAAAGATTTTCATGACGCTAAAGTAAATCTGATGAGCGATTTAGTCAATTTAAGTTATTCAGAATCAGTGAGTTTATGTGCTCCTAGAATTACTTGTTTGATTTTCAGTATTTTGTCGTAATTTGATCAAAACTAAATGCTTATGAAACGATATGCTTGCTTAATTGCATTGCTATGTTTGCTTATGCCTGCATTGACCCAAGCCCAAAACTTGGTTATTTCAGGTAATGTAAAAAGTGCTGCGGGTGGAGAAGCCATTGGATCTGCATCAGTTACATTAAAAGATGGATCCTCAGGCACTTTTACCGATAACAAAGGAAATTTTAGGCTATTGGTGCCATCAGGTACAAAATTTCCTGTAACCTTGGTTTTCAGCTCCATTGGATTTGGATTATCAGAATTAAAGGTTGAAGCTGCTGGTGATTTGAAAACAGTATCTCTCCAGCCTAGTTCAACACTTGGAGAAGAAGTGGTTGTATCTGCAACCAGAACTCCCACAAGAATTATTGAATCACCTGTTTCTATTGAACGACTAAATACCACTGCACTCAGAAATTCAGCTGCTGCTGATTTTTATGATATGGCGTTGAATCTCAAAGGGGTAGACATGGTTGCTTCAAGTTTAACTTTTAAAACAGTAACAACCAGAGGTTTCTCCGGAAGTGGTAATACTAGGTTTACACAGATTGTGGACGGGATGGATAATCAGGCACCTGGTTTGAACTTTTCAGTTGGTAGCATCATCGGTTTGAGTGAATTGGATGTAGAGAGCATGGAACTCATGCAAGGTGCATCTTCCGCATTGTATGGTTCTGGTGGTATGAATGGAACCTTATTGATCAACAGTAAGGACCCCTTCAAATATCAGGGACTTTCATTCCAAGCTAAAAACGGTGTAATGCACGTTGATGGCAAATACCGTGATCCATCACCTTATTACAATTATGATCTTAGGTATGCAAAGAAAATCAACGATCGTCTTGCATTTAAAATAACCACTGGCTTAGTTCAGGCCCAAGATTGGCTAGCAGCCGACGATAGAAATGTCTTGAGATCCGGTCCATTTTTGGGTAAGATAATGGACGGTACACGGCCAACTGATCCAAACTATGATGGAATGAATATCTACGGGGATGAAACTACCATCGATCTGAATCTTGTGTTGCGCGGAATTGGACAGCAAGCTCCATTCCTTGCTCCATATATAAATTCAATTACTGGTGCACCAAATCCAGTATCAAGAACCGGTTACACAGAGAAAGAAGTTACCAATCCTACTACTTTTAATGTGAAAGTAGGAGGTGCGCTACATTATAAAATCAACAACAATGTTGAAGCAATCATTGCTGGACATTGGGGAACCGGCAACACTGTATATACCGGTAGTGACAGGTATTCACTGCTGAATTTCAAAATGGGACAATACAAGGCTGAGTTGAAGAGTAAGAACTGGATGCTCAGAGCTTATACAACTCAGGAGAATGCTGGTGAATCTTACAACACAACTGTTACCACTAGGATTTTCAACGAGGGATGGAAAAATTCAACTACTTGGTACACACAATACGGACAGGCATATTTAAACGCTATGCTCTCTGGTATGAATTCAAATCAAGCTCATGGATTTGCACGTTCAATTGCAGATGTGGGCCGTCCACTTGTTGGCAGTGCTGAGTTTGACAGAATATACGATTCATCTCGTTCTAGAGCTATTTCAAAAGGCGGTGGTAAATTCATTGATCGCACCAATTTATACGCATTTGAAGGACAATACAACCTCAGTTCAGTTTTCAATGATTGGGCACAGGTTCTAGTTGGCGGAAACTACAGAAGGTTTGTGCTAAATTCTCAAGGTACTTTATTTGCTGATTCAGCAGGAACTATTCCAGTTACAGAAACAGGAGCTTATCTCCAAGTGGTAAAAGGATTCTTTGATGACGCTGTCAAATTCACTGTATCAGGTCGTTACGACAAGAACAACAATTTTAAAGGAAGATTTACCCCAAGAGCAACAGCACTCTTGCGCGTTGCAAAGGACAATCACTTCAGGGTATCTTATCAAACTGCATACAGATTCCCATCTGTTCAACAACAATATATCAACCTTGCTGCGGGTGGTGCGATTTTAATTGGAGGTGTACCAGAAATGTTGAATTTTTATAAAGTCGCCAACAACCCTATTTATTCCTTAAGTGAATTGGCTAGCGGAAGGCTTACAGTACAGCAGTTAGGTGAATTTAAACCTGAGGCTGTAAAGTCATACGAGGTCGGATACAGAGGATTGATGGAAAATGGGAAGTTGATGTTTGATGCTTACTATTACAGAGGTAATTATCAAGATTTCATCACAAGGGTTTTGGTAGCTCAATCAATCACTTCAAGTCCAAAGCCTACTGATGTACTCGCAGCATCCACAAGAAGAATTCTATCAATTCCAATCAATAGTCCTACCAGGGTTGAAACCTCAGGCTGGGGTGTATCTTTGGAATATCGTTTTCCAAAAGGATTTTTCCTAAATACCAATTTGTCATCTGATAAATTGGGTGATGTGCCAAATGGATACATTACTTATTTCAATGCTCCAAGTTTACGTACTAATTCTACATTTGGAAATTATGGAATGGGTAAGTCTAAGCGTGTAGCATTCAACATCGTACACCGTTGGCAAGCAGCATTTGACTATCAAAGTGATTTGGCAAATGGAACCGTTCCTGCATATCATGTGTTAGATGCACAGGTTAGTTACAAGTTTCCAAAAATTCAATCTGTTGTTAAGCTAGGTGCAAACAACTTGTTGAACCAATATTATATAACGGCATTGGCTAACCCATCAATTGGTGGATTGTACTATGTTTCATTTGGATACAACATATTTTAATCAAGCGTGTAACACATTATCAAATCGCTAAACAAATGATTATGAAAAAAATTAGACATATACTATCGATGCTGCTGATTACAACACTTGTTGTTGTACTGGCCTCTTCTTGTAATAAGAATGTTCCTGAAGCTGTGCCAAAGCGTTTTTATTTGGCAAGTAATAATACCATTGGTGATATCATCAGCAATGATGCGAATTATTCTATTTTAAAGGCAGCAGTTACCAAAGCTGGCTTGATGGCTGATCTTTCCGATCGGAATAAAGTATTTACAGTTTTTGCTCCTAATGATGCAGCTTTTAATTTATCAGGAATACCAGCTGCGGCTATATCAGTATTGCCTGCAACTACAATTGCAAGTATTTTGCAATACCATATCATTCCAGGTAAAAAGCTGGTTGCTGCTGAAATCCCAACTTCTTTTCCCAACACTCAGTTTGTAACAAGTTTTATCATTCCTTCACCAAATACAAATCCACTGGTAAGATTCAGCACTTTTGTATCTAGAGGTGCTAGTGGTGCTTTTGTAAATAATATTCCCATTACAGCAACTGATATAGATGCTGCTAATGGAGTAATGCATAGGTTGTATGCAGTTACTGCACCTCCAACACGTGTTTTATTGGATACGATTTCACGTGATGCGGATTTGCAATATCTTGTTGCAGCTGTATTGGCTGCTGATGCTGGTGTTCCTGCAGGGAATAGATTCCAGGATTACTTAATCAATCCATTGGCAAATTTTACTGTGATGGCACCAACCAATCAAGCTTTCAATAATTTATTTGCTGTATTGGGATTGCCTCAATCGCCTACATCTTTTGCATTATTACCTGCTGCAACGGTTAGAGGAATTCTTGCTTATCACGTTTTGTTAGCGAGAGCTTTTTCTCCAAACCTACCAGCAACACCTACACCAGTTCCGACACTATTGTCTGCCTCTTTGCCAACAGCACCAACACTTACTTTTGATGCTACGCAGGGTGTGAAAGGATTTAAGAATCCAATTTATTCTAAAATAACTGCCACTGACAGACATGCTATCAATGGTGTTTATCACAAAATAGACATGGTTTTATTGCCACAATAAAATAATGTTGAACATATAAAAAGCCGAATGAGATTTCATTCGGCTTTTTTGTTTTTTATGAAGTTGAATTTATACTGCAAACCTGAAATGCATGATATCTCCGTCTTTCACAATATAATCTTTTCCCTGAACCGCCATTTTTCCTGCTTCCTTGCAAGCATTTTCAGAACCTAAAGAAACGAAATCGTCATAAGCTATCACTTCTGCACGAATAAACCCTTTCTCAAAATCTGTATGAATAACCCCGGCAGCTTGAGGTGCAATCATCCCCTTGGTGATTGTCCATGCCCTTACTTCTTGAACTCCAGCGGTAAAGTATGTAGCCAAATTCAACAAGTGATAAGTGGATTTAATTAAACGAACAACTCCACTTTCAGACAATCCCATGTCTTCCAAGAACAACTTCCTGTCGTCGTAATTCTCCATGATGGCAATTTCACTTTCAATTGCTGCACTGATAAAGAGGATTTCTGCCTTTTCATTTTTGATCGCTTCCATCACCTGATTGGTGAATTGATTACCTTTTACCACACTTTTCTCATCCACATTACAAACATAAATGACTGGTTTGATCGTAAGAAGAAACAGATCATGCACGAATTTTTCTTTTTCCTCTTTGCTTATTTCAAATGCTCTTGCATTTTTACCTTGTTCTAAAAATATTTTTAGCTCCTTTAGTACTTCAATACAACGTTGAATTTCACGATCACCTGTTTTAGACATTTTTTCTACTCTTGCCAATTTCTTGTCAACGCTTTCCAAATCCTTTAACTGAAGTTCAGTGTCAATCACTTCCTTGTCGCGAATGGGATTGACATTTCCATCAACGTGAATTACATTCTCATCTTCAAAACATCTTAAAACATGAATGATGGCATCTGTATTTCTAATATTTCCAAGGAACTGATTTCCTAATCCTTCTCCTTTGCTGGCACCTTTTACCAATCCAGCTATATCAACGATCTCAACAGTCGTTGGTACTACTTTTTGAGGTTTTACCAACTTCTCTAATTCAATCAGACGTTGATCCGGGACAGTAATTACACCAACATTGGGCTCAATGGTGCAAAACGGGAAGTTTGCTGCTTGCGCTTTGGCATTGCTCAATGCATTAAATAAAGTTGATTTTCCTACATTTGGTAAGCCGACAATCCCTGCTTGTAAAGCCATATTTTTATTTTTGCGTGGCAAAGGTAGTGAGAATGACGCAGAAGCATTCTGATTCGTCGCAAGATTTATAATTAACCGTCATGGCCCTAAATCTAATCTGGTTCTCTTTTTTTGTAATTGCATTTGCTGTTGCATTTGTAAAATGGGTAACAACTGGCGATGTGTTAATATTCAAAACCATTACAGAGGGAATTTTTAAATCTGCTGGGGATAGTGTAGATCTTTCTTTTAAGCTCATTGGAATCATGACATTGTTCTTAGGATTTATGAATATTGGTGAGAAAGCAGGGGCAATTCGTTTTTTGTCTCGTATTGTAGGCCCTTTCTTCTCAAAACTTTTTCCAGAGGTTCCTGATAAACATCCTGCATTTGGACATATGATCATGAATTTTTCTGCTAATTTATTAGGACTCGATAATGCAGCCACTCCATTTGGTTTAAAAGCAATGCAAAGTCTTCAGGAATTAAATCCACAAAAAGAAACAGCAAGCAATGCTCAAATTATGTTTTTGGTGTTGCATGCATCAGGTTTAACGCTCATTCCTATTAGTATAATTGCCATTAGAGCTTCTGTTAC
>Ga0129333_10006117_pt1 | contig 11377 bp, 7 predicted proteins | sample CPB6_08_DNA_FD_94474 | JGI IMG/M metagenome (GOLD analysis project Ga0129333, IMG submission 94474) | Freshwater to marine salinity gradient microbial communities from Chesapeake Bay, USA - CPBay_Sum_0.6_0.8_DNA | ecosystem: Environmental > Aquatic > Marine > Coastal | place: USA: Chesapeake Bay...
TACACTTGAAAGTAATCGCGGTTGTCCCTATGCTTGCACATTTTGTGACTGGGGAAGTCTCACATACAACAAAGTAAAGAAATTCGGCCTTGAGAGGGTGTATGATGAGTTAGAATGGGTAGGTAAACACAACTGCGATTTCGTTTCATTAACTGACGCAAATTTTGGTATATTTCCTGAACGTGATAGTATGATTGCCGATAAATTAATTGAAGTTCAAAAAACATATGGTAACCCAAAAGCATATACTATATCATGGGCAAAGAATCAAAAGCAAGAAGTTGTTGATATTGTTCGCAAATTAATTTATGAAGGCGGCGCTAAAATAGGATTAAATTTGTCAGTTCAGACTATGGATGATAATGTGTTAGATATTATCAAAAGAAAAAATCTTGACACAAATAAGATCGAACAAGTTTTTGAGTTGTGCGAAGAAAACAACATTCCATTATATACTGAACTTATATTAGGGTTGCCAGGCGAAACTTTAGAAACATGGAAAGAAAACTTTTATAAACTTTATAGAGCCGGTAATCATACCGGCATAACTGTTTATCAAGCACAATTACTTGAAAATGCAGAAATGAATTTACTGCAAAAAATTGATTATAAATTAGAAGGTAAGTACGTTTATGATTACCTGGTTGGAACTTACAACGAACATGAACTTAAAGAAGGTATAGAAGTTGTAGTTTCTACAAAAGATTTACCTAGAGATAAAATGATTGAAGCACAAATATGGAGTTGGTTTATGAATACATTCCATATTAATGGTATAACAAATTATATTAGTCGTGTTTTGTATAAACTAAATGGGTTACAGTATGAAGAGTTTTATGAAAAACTATTCGCACACATTAAAAATGACGAATGGCTAGGAAGCGAAATAATTAGAATCGCTGATCATTATAGTAAATGGACTGAGAACGGCAGGATAGATCATATACCTATACAGGGTATGGAGATTCATGGTTGGAATTTGATACACAGTACAGTCATAAATTTACATAGTGAAAATAAGCATGGACACATTTTTAATGTAATACATGATTTTTTAAAACAAAACTTTAACCTAGATCAAGAGTTACTAAATGAGTTAATTACTTTACAAAGCAACTATTTGATTGATTATAATGACATACAAAGTTATCCAAAAAACTTAAATTTTAAGTATAATATTCCCGGATATGTACAAGGTATAAGCGATTTAAATGAACCATCTACTTATGAATTTGATTTTCCAGAGGATAAACATCAATCGCTACAACGTTTTTGTGAACAAATATTTTTTGCACGTAGAAGAAATTTTGGCAAATCATGGATAACCAAGAAATAATACCTGAGTCATTTTTCATTGACACAACATCAGTTAATTTGCTAGGACCAAATTATAATCCATTATGCTTGCCATTAGCCTTTGCCAACCACAATTATACTAAGCAAGTTATGGCAAAATCTATATTTTTTTATTTTTTAAAAAATAAACATGACAAAATTGTTTTCCCTCAATTTGTAGAAGGTTTAAATGCAAGTGCTTTATTTTATATTGATGACATAGTAAAAATTTTACATCATACGTACAAAATACCTTTGGATAAATTTGTTTATTTTACAAGTTGCTTTCCAGTTGAAAGTAATTTAAAGGCATATAAAAAAATTGTAAACGACTATAATTTGTTAGAATTGCCAATTTATTTTACTAACTGTTATGAATATTTTGCAATTGTTGATGCCATTAAGAATATAGAACTAATTAATGGTAAAACATTAAGTTACGAAACGAAAGAAAGGCCTTTTTTGTTTCTAAACGGACAAGCAAGAGCCCATAGAATAATCATGATAGGTGAAATATTCGCTAGAAATATACACCCCTTTACATTTTTAAGTTGTTATGATAATGATATTATGGAACAGGCTAGAAGTGCAAGATGGGTAGTTGATAAGCAAGTATTTGGTCCAAGATTTTTTAGACTTTTTTATGAGATTGAAACAAGAAAAGAAATTTTTCCACTGAAACTTACTGGAAATAATGTGCATGATTACTCATTAGAAGATCATGATCTTTATAAAAAATCCTATATAAGTATTGTTTCAGAAACAGATTTTTTTCAAATACATTATCAGAACAAAACAGTCAGTTTTAACTGTACCTATCCTACTGAAAAAACATTTAGACCTATTAAAGCACGACATCCTTTTATTATAGCATCAAGACCGCACTTTTTAAAACATTTACGAAGTCAAGGATATAAAACCTTTCATCCACATATAAACGAATATTATGATGATCTGGATAATGATGAGCAACGTATGACAGCAATAGTTTCAGAAATGGAAAGATTAAGTAAATATTCTGACGAAGAGTGGGCATCATTTTTGTACCATACTAATCATATTTGTCAGCATAATTTTGAAACGCTCATACTAAAAGAACCACATATGAACATTAAACAGTTGGTGCAGTAATGTTTTTTTATGTACAAGAGGGTTTAAATTTTAATTCAATATATGATTCTATACTTAAAAACAACGAACCAACATATATTATAAGCGACACTGAATGGGTAGTAGGAGATTTACACAATCAACTTTTAAATAAAGTACCAAACTATAAAGACTTAAATCTATTATTGGGTTCTTTTGATTGTGATTATTATAAAAGAGAATTTCCTAGTGTTAATACAATACATTGGCCCACATTTTGGTTTAATTGGGCTTCACTATTACTAGGAAATGAAGTCGATTATACTAATGCCAAGTATGAAAATTTTACTAATCCATTTATATGCTTAAACAATAAAAGCAATATTTTAAGATGTGCCATTATAGATAATCTTGCTAAATTTAATATTTTAAATAAAGGTATAGTAACTTGGAATAAGTTTAGAGATTGTAAAGAAGGATATGTTTTAAAATATTATGATGATAGTTTTAGGTCAGTTGATGATGACTTTTTTGTAAAACAAGATTCATTTATTATATGTAAAGAATATTATAATTCACTGTTCCATATTGTAGGGGAATCTACTAATCACGTACCTTTTATTACTGAAAAAACAGTTAATCCAATATTATTTAAAAAACCATTTGTAGTTTTAGGCTGTAAAGGTTTTAATAAAAAGTTAACTGATTTGGGCTTTGAACCCTACGATGAAATAGTAGATTACAGTTTTGATTCATACGATGATGTTGAAACAAGAGGGTCAATTCTTATCAACAGTCTAACTCATTTAACTACAGAAAAGGATTTAAACGGATTATATAAAAAGTTGTACCCTAAAATTTTACATAATTATAATAGAGCCTTAGAGATTATTAAAGATATAAACTACATACCAATGTTTGTACAGCAATGTGTTTTAAACTGGGAGTCACAAAAAATACAGTTAAACCCTGTACAAAGTCGTTGGCAATACTTTATTAATTCAACAAACATTAAAAAATAAATAAACTACACTGTAATAGAAGGATTATATGAAGAAAGTAGCAATGATTGGTGTTGGTAAATTAGGACAAGATTGTGCAGAAGTAATGTCCCAATTATACGATGTTGTAGGATACGATATTGAAGAAAGATATCCTGCTTTTCCTATGGTTCCAAGTATAGAAGAAGCAGTTAAAGATAGAGATTTAATCTTTATAGCAGCACCTACACCCCATGACCCAATGTATGGTGGTGAAACGCCAACAAGTCATCTGCCAAATAAAGATTTTGACTATACAATAGTTACAAACATATTAACTGAAGTCAACAAGTATGTAAATCAAAAACAACTTGTTGTTTTAATTAGCACGGTACTACCAGGTACTGTTCGTAGATTATTAAGACCATGCATTACAAACGCACGTTTCATCTATAACCCATATCTAATTGCTATGGGAACTGTGAAGTGGGACATGGTAAATCCAGAAATGGTTATTATTGGAACAGAAGACGGTAGTATTACGGGCGATGCCGATGAGTTAATAAATTTTTATAAGACGTTTATGCAAAATGACCCTCGCTATGAAGTAGGAACATGGGATGAGGCTGAGTCAATTAAAATATTTTACAACACTTTTATATCAACAAAACTATCGTTAGTAAACATGATACAGGATGTTGCTGAACGTAACGGCAATATAAATGTAGATGTTGTTACACGCGCACTAGCAAATTCAACTTATAGAATAATGGGTCCAGCGTATATGAAAGCAGCATTAGGAGATGCAGGGGCCTGTCATCCCAGAGATAATATTGCATTGCGTTGGTTAGCAGACAATTTAAACTTAGGCTATGATTTATTTGATGCAATAATGACTGCAAGAGAAAAACAAGCAGAACTTTTAGCATTACGTTGTTTAAAGAACGGTAAAAATATTACTATTATCGGTAAAGCATATAAGCCAAAAGTTCCATATACTAATGGAAGTGCCAGCATGTTAGTGGGTCACTATATAACTAAACACGGCGGTAATGTACATTATTATGATGAAAATACTGGTGACACAGATTTAAGATATAATTGGACCGAAGTTTATTTGATTGGTTATTGGGAAGAATATGTTGAACGTTTGAATTTGCCACAACATACTACAGTAATTGATCCATGGAGATTGGCAACGCCAGAGTTTCATACTGGCGAAATTATACATTACGGTGACACTAGACCTAAACCCATGCATTATGTTTCTAGAGAACAGATGGGAAATCATCTAGGACAAGTTTGCGAACTATTTCATGAAGTTTTGGATATAAGAAAACAACTGTATATGGTGTATGCTGGAATACATAATGAGCATACTTTTATTCTACGTCCATATGAAGCAATCGTAGAAGAATTATTAAGTGTTTATAATAAATCTCCAAATACATTTTTCGTATTTGATTGTAATGGCGAAGACTTTTTACACCCAATTATAAAAAAAGTACATCGTGTAGTATCTGGAGTAAAACATATTATTCCTGTAGAAAAGTTTATTTTCTTAACAGGTGCAAGTAATGTTGATAATGATTATAATAGAATCATTCAAGAAAATAATTATGACTTTAAATTAAAAGTAGTTCAAGTTAATTATTTTGAATTTTTAGCAATGCGTTGGCATCGTGGAGATTTTGATACATATACATTACCTGCACCCAAAGTAAAAAGTAAAAAGTTTTTATGCTTTAACAAAGTACATCGTTGGCATAGATTGCAGTTTTTTGATAAAATTCTAGAAAATAAACTATTAGATCGCTTTTATTATAGTTTGGGTAGTGACGGCGATATAATTAATGATGTAAAAAAGCACCCAATATCATTAGCACATATTAATGAAAATATTGATATTTTACCATTAACACTTAATATTACTCAGGAACGTAGGAATCCTGTAAATATTAAGCAAGATGATCTTAAGTATTTTGAAGATAGTTACGTATCAGTAGTGACGGAAACTATTTTTAATTATGTAAAGGATCAGCACACAAGTATATTTTTTAGCGAAAAAATTTATAAACCTATAGTATTAAAACATCCTTTTATATTATTAGGAAGAACACATAGTCTTAAAGTATTAAGAGAACACGGATATAAAACGTTTAGCCCATTTATAGATGAAAGTTACGATGATATTGTAGAGGATCACCTACGAATGGATGCAGTAGTACGTGAATTACAAAGATTAGATAACTTTAGTGAAAATGATTGGTTAAAATTCCAAGAAAATATAACTGAAATTTTAGAGCATAATGCTAGAGTATTATGGAGTAAAAATCGATTTAGTAGTTTGAATGACTTTACAAAATTATTAAAGTGATTTTGAGTTTTATCTAAATACATTCGAGGGAAATCACTTGGATTTTAATTTAAGACATCTTGCCACGAATGAACTTAAGCCACATGAAAAACCTACTGAAGACGTAGCAGATGCTCGTCATCGTAGTATGATGGACGCTATTGCACCCTATGCTAAACCAACGGTACAAAAGAACTTGACTCCTGTTTACGTAGATTATAAAACACGCGACACCAAATTAGTTTTGGTTCTATGCCCCGAATGGAGTCCGTATATGCCTCCATTTAGTCTTGCTAGACTAAGTGGAATAGCAAAAAGTGCAGGTTACGAAACACATATTATGGATTTAAATGTATTGGCTTACAATGCATTTCGTGATGATTGGTGGCCCAATCAAAAGATTCCATTTAGACTATGGGATCCTAGTGCAAGTTGGCATTGGTTAGGCGACACCTACATGCGTGATATACACCCTGTATTAGAAACGATATTGACAGATGCAGTAGACAAAATCATAGATATGAACCCGCATGTAGTTGGGTTTAGTATGTATTATATTAGCGAAGAACCAACTAAGTGGATGTGCCAAGAAATTAAGCGTAGAGCCCCACATATTAAGATTGCTGTTGGTGGTCCAAACGTACATAAAAGTTGGTTTAACGTACAGCCCTATTATGACTATGTTGTAGTAGGCGAAGGCGAAATTAACTTATTAAAAGTTTTAGAAGATGTAGAAAATAAAGTTAGTAGAGAAGAACCATTAATTTTAACACAGCCAGAGGATCAAAGACTAAACATTAATAATCTGCCTATGCCAGATTATGAGAGCATTGATTTTAGTTTATATGAATTACCTAACGGTGTTAATAGCGAAATTAGTCGTGGATGTACAGCAAAATGTACGTTCTGTGAAGAGACACACTTTTGGAAGTATCGTCAGCGTCAAGCAGTGGACTTAATTACAGAAGTTGAATGGCTTTACTACAATAAAGGTACTGATGTTATATGGTTTATTGACAGTTTAGTTAACGGAAATCTAAAAGAACTACGTGCCTTTTGTAAGGCTGTAGCAGCAAAAGGTCTAAAAATAAACTGGACTGGCTATGCACGTTGCGACGGTCGCATGGATTTAGAATACTTTAAGGACTTAAAAGCCGGCGGTTGCATTATGTTTAACTACGGCATAGAAAGCGGAAGTCAAAAAGTACTAGATGACATGGACAAGGGTGTGACTATTGCAGAGATGGAAGCAAACTTTAAACATGGCAAAGAAGTAGGTATATGGGCAGCAACTAATTGGATAGTAGGATTCCCAACAGAAGACTATCAAGATTACGCTGACAGCATAACATTAATGTGGCGTATGCGTAACATGAATATTAATAATGCTGGGTTAGGTGTAGGATTTGGTTTAGGCCCTGAAACTATCGTAGGTCAAAATACACACAAATTTAATATTAGCGCACACAAATATCAAAACCATTGGATCACACAAGATTTCACTAAAGGTGGTACACACGTAATGACCCGTGTGAAAACTTTTCATATGTTTTTAGATTTGATGCGAGGTTGTTCAGAAGTACCAATATCTTATCCATATCGTGCTAATCTTGAAAAAGAACATTACTCAATTATTTTTGATAACCCATCATTACGTAGAGAAATTGAGTACGAAAAATTTGATTATAATATTATTAAAGCAAATATAAATCCATTCGCTGATGCCCTTGTAAATGAGATGTGGCCGTTTTTTAGAATGTTGTGGAAATGTCGCGGCGGTTACACAGCAGAAGTATTGTTTAACCCCAATATAGATTTAAAAGAGTTTGGTAGTCAATTTGGTCCTGGTATGTATACTGCAACATTTAAATTTAAAATTACAGAAGACGGAAAATGGAACGCAGATTTTTCTTATAATTTTGAACAAGTAGATAATCCTTATGATGATAGAGAGCCTTATCCAGCAGGACGTAAGGGAGCATTTTATGCGCAGGATTATTCGCGTATTCAAAGTAACACTGCTAAACGTGCAAGAAGATTAGCACGTCCAGGCTGGAGTGTAGATGATGGTCGTAGTGGACACGATTTTTCTGATTTGCTAAACGAAGAGGCAGCACTAAACGCAAGTATAGATTTTTCGTTTAATTATCATTACATAGGCGAAGGTGACTGGGGTAACTTTAAGGACTATGAAGTAGAAATTTCAAATAGTACTAATACAACTATGCCAGAGAAAGAGGCTATGACAAGTGCAGAGTCTATTAGTTTACCAAACATTAATCAACCTGTAAAAGTTGAGACAACAGTAGTTGCAGAAATTCCTATCAGTAGCATAACAGTAAGAAAATCTACAGAAACAGTTCCCACTATAACTATTAATGAAGATGTAAAACCAACAAAAAGACCTCTATTTCCGGTGTAACATGTTTTCAACTAATGAATGGGATAAATTACAAACTGTTATTGTTTCACGGGCTGACGATAGCACTGTTCCTTTTATAGAACCAAGTTTAAGACTGGTACAATACGCACATGTTAAAAATTTAAAAGATATTAAACAAGGTCCCTACCCTAAACAAGTTATTGATGAAGCGAATGAAGATTTAGAAACACTAGTTGCATTATTACATAGAGAAGGATGTAGTGTTTATCGTAGCGATCCAGTATGGAAACCAAAGTTTACAAACTTTTGTCCTAGGGACGTAATGTTTTTATATGAAAATCTAGCGTTAGTTCCTCCTTTACCAGTGCAATGCAGGCGTGAAGACTATTTGTCTATACTAGGACTTGTATCTAATGAAGGTGAAGTAACTATTTCTCCAACGCTGCAAGGATCTTATCATGTATACAATAGTCAGGTACTTACAGAAAATACATTAGCACTACATAATAGATTTCCTTTGTTTGATGCATCTAATATATTAAAGGCTAATGACGATTTATATTACTTATTAAGTAATAGTTCTAATTTAGAAGGGTCGTTTTATTTAAATAATCTTTTACCTAACAAACGTGTGCATGTAATTAATAATATTAAAACTGATTTACATATACACAATACGATTGTATTTTTACGTGAAGGTTTAATGTTATTAAATCCTAAACATATTACTAGTAAGGAACAATTACCAAGTACACTTCACTCATGGGATGTAATATGGTGTCCTGATCCTGTAGATATTGGTAGTTATCCTGGTTATGTAAGTTACACTGAACAGTTCAATATGGATTTATTAGTTGTAAATCCTAATTTAGTAGTATTAGAAGAAAATCAAATTCCTTTAGCACAAGAATTAGCGAAATATAATATAGAGTCTGCATTATTACCAATGCGGCATGCTAAAACATTAAATGGTGGCTTTAGAACAGTCACGCTTGATTTGCATAGAAGTAGTGAAGTTTCGTGAATAAGGATAAAATATTGCTGATCGCAGGATGTAGTCATACATCAGGATCAGAAATTGACGGGTCTGAAGATAGCAAATATAATAGAAGACATAGTTTTGGTGGTGTATTAGCCACACAGTTAAATCGTAGGTCAATTAATATTGCACAAGTTGCTATGTCTAATAGTGGCATAGCACGTAGCGTTATGAATTGGTTTAAACGCCAATACAACCACATATCTATGGATGTTGCAGTCCTTATCGCTTGGACAGAAAGCACACGTATGGAAAATATAAGAATACAGCCTGCATACTATCAAAGTAGTGCTATGTCATGTGATTGGTTCGATAATACCAGTAATGATTACTATAGAATTAATATGGGCTTTTTTGGAGGTCCTGGCGAAGATAAAGAAATGTTTAAATTCTTTCATGAATATATGGCACGTTTTCCGGAACTAGCAGAGATCACAAATGCAAATTATGTGATACAAGTTCAAAATTATTTGAAACTATTAAATGTACCCTATTTAATGTGTAACGCTATGCACATGTTTAGTAATCCACCATGCAGACATTTAAAACAATATTTGGATTTTATAGATACTGACAGATATTATAAAATGATGGATAACAGTAACTCATTCTATACAAAGTATAAGAATCTAGGGTATACTAATGAAAAGGCTAAATACTGGCATCATGGTGAAGAACCTCATAGGGCTTATGCTGATGAGTTGTATAAATTTATAGGAGATAATCATGTTTTTAGTTAATTGGTGGAAAAAATTAAAAAGAGAAATTGCATACAGAAAACGTTTAAAAGAGTTGCGTAAAAGAGATCCATTCATTTACAAATAATATGATGTATGTAGGTATAAGTTGCGGCTTTCACGATGCTGCTATAAGTGTAGTATCTGACACTGGTGAAATAATGTATGCTGGGCATAGTGAACGTTATAGCAAGAAAAAACATGATGCTAATTTGTGTGTAGACATCATTAAAGAAGCCAATAAATATATTACTAGCAGTGAATATGAATTACACTATTATGAAAAACCATGGTTAAAGGCAATAAGACAATTCAGGGCAGGACAGCCCATTGGACCCCTGCTCCTCAACTCAATAATTGGCCAGGATTTAATGGACTTATTGGGGGACAGACCTATAAAAACTCACAAGCACCATCTTTCACATGCAGCAGCGGGTTTTCAAACCAGCCCCTACCAGGATGCAACTGTAGTAATCATAGACGCTATAGGTGAGATGGATTGTATCAGCATATGGGATGCAAGATACGACAAAAATGGTAAGGCTGCTTATAAAAAACTATGGAGCAAAAAATATCCTAATAGTATAGGTATGTTCTATAGTGCTATGACACAGCGCGTAGGACTACGCCCTATGGATGAAGAATACATTCTTATGGGTATGGCTGCGTATGGTAAACCAAGTCATGCTAATCGTATGGCAAGTCAGTACCTATCAAGTTTAGAAGAGGTTGAGTTTAAACAAAATTTACATATTGGTCTTGAACCTAACAATTTTTTAGAAAAAGCAGATGACATGGATATCGCAGCAAGCGCACAGGTTGTTTGCGAGACACTAATTGAAAAAGTAATGATGCGAGCCAAACGTATAGGTCATAGCACTAACCTTGTATATGGTGGTGGGGTCGCATTGAACTGTCTTGCTAATAGACTATTAGGTAAATACTTTCACGACATATGGATTATGCCTAATCCAGGAGATGCAGGTAATAGCCTTGGTGCAGCAGCATTAGGCTATGGCAAAAAGATACACTGGACTGATGCATTTTTAGGGACAAATATTAGTGGACCTTATCCAGTCAAAGAAGTTATTAAAGAACTTACAAAGAAAAAGATGGTAGGTGTTGCTAGTGGTAGAGCAGAGTTTGGACCACGCGCACTAGGCAACCGTAGCCTACTTGCAGATCCGCGTGGACCAGAAATTAAAGATAAAGTAAATGAAATCAAACGTAGACAAAAATTCAGACCATTTGCACCGATCATTCTTGAAGAATATGTTCATGAGTATTTTACTATGCCTCGTGGCTGGCGTGATAGTAGGTATATGCAAGTCATCGCTACTTGCAAGCATCCTGACCTTTATCCTGCTATTGTTCATCACGACGGCACTAGTCGTGTTCAGACAGTTCCAAAAGATGGATCTGGGATACGACAATTATTAGAAGCATGGTATAAGAAAA
>Ga0129333_10006119_pt1 | contig 11376 bp, 10 predicted proteins | sample CPB6_08_DNA_FD_94474 | JGI IMG/M metagenome (GOLD analysis project Ga0129333, IMG submission 94474) | Freshwater to marine salinity gradient microbial communities from Chesapeake Bay, USA - CPBay_Sum_0.6_0.8_DNA | ecosystem: Environmental > Aquatic > Marine > Coastal | place: USA: Chesapeake...
CCAAGGTGGCGGGCAGCATCGCGCACGAGTTCCGCAATCCGCTCAACTCGCTGTTCCTCTCGGCAGACCTGCTGGAGGACGAGCTGGGCTCGGCGGGCACCGCCAGCGAGAGCGTCACGGCCACGCTGGGCGCCGTGCGCGAGGAGATCGAGCGACTCAACCAGATCATCACGCACTACCTCGCCCTCTCGAAGATCGGCGGCAGCCAGCGCGAGACGGTGGACCTCACGCGCGTGGCCTCGGCCTTCGTGGCCGAGCAGCGCGAGCGGGCGCAGGGGCGTGGCGCGGCCCTGGGCCTGCAGGCCTCCAGCGGAGCCTGCCTCGTGCACGCCGACCGCCACCAGATGCGCCGCGTGCTGCTCAACCTCCTGGACAACGCGCTGGACGCCGTGGAGGCCCACGCGGGCGCACGCAAGGCCCCCGGGCGCATCACCATCTCCGTGCGGCGCGGACCTGACGGCGCGAGGCTGGTGGTGCGCGACAACGGGCCGGGCGTCCCCAGCAGCGTGCGCGAGCGGCCCTTCGAGCCCTTCCGCTCCACCAAGCCGCGCGGTGCCGGGCTGGGCCTCTACCTCGTGCGCGAGATCGTCTCGGCCCACGGCGGCAGCATCGCGCTGCTGGACGTGACCGGCGGCGGTGCGCGCGCCGTCGTGCGGCTGCCGCTGGCGCCCTCGCGGCGTGCCCGGGGGAGGCGCTAGCCATGGTCGCTGCCGCCCCGGCACGCATCCTCGTCGTGGACGACGACCGCAACTCGCGCGAGTCGCTGCGGCGCGCGCTGGAGCGCGACGGCTACAGCGTGGCCACGGCCGAGGACGGCAAGGCCGCGCTGGCGCTGGCGCGCAGCGAGCCCTTCGACCTCGTGCTCACCGACCTGATCATGCCGGGCCTGGGCGGCATGGCCTTCCTCGACGGGCTGCGCGTGATCTGCCCCGACGTGCCCGCCATCCTCGTGTCGGCCTTCGCCAACGTGGACACGGCCGTCAAGGCCGTGCAGCGCGGCGTGAGCGACGTGCTGGAGAAGCCCATCCGCCTGCGCGACGTGCGCAAGGCCGTGCGGCGGGCGATGGAGGGAAGGCTGCCGCCCGCGCGCCCTGCGGCGCTGCCCGAGCCCGGGGCCCCGGCCGCCGTCCGCGCGCCGTCGTCGGGCGCTGCGGCCGGGGCGGAGGCTACCCGGGAGGGTGCGCCGGCTGCGGGGGGGCTCGCGCCGGCGCAGGCTGCGCCCGAGGCGCCCACCGAGCGTCGCCTGGGCCGGCGCAGCCTGGTGGGCCGCAGCCCCGCCTTCCTCGCCTTGCTCGACCTCGTGTCGCGCGTGGGTCCCACGCCGTCCACCGTGCTGCTGCTGGGCGAGAGCGGCACGGGCAAGGAGCTGATCGCCGAGGCGCTGCACGCGGCCAGCCCGCGGGCGGGCGCCCCGCTGGTGAAGGTGGCCTGCGCCGCGCTGGCCGAGGGGGTGCTGGAGGCGGAGCTGTTCGGCAGCGAGCGTGGCGCCTACACGGGCTCGGTGGCGCTGCGCCGGGGCCGCTTCGAGCTGGCCCACGGCGGCACCATCTTCCTCGACGAGATCGGCGACCTGCCGCTGCCCCTGCAGGTGAAGCTGCTGCGGGTGCTGCAAGAGGGCGAGTTCGAGCGCGTGGGCGGCGAGCAGACGCTGCACGTGGACGTGCGCGTGCTGGCCGCCACGCACCGCGACCTGGAGGCCGAGGTGCGCGCCGGCCGCTTCCGCGAGGACCTCTACTGGCGCCTGAACGTGATCCCGGTGCAGGTGCCGCCGCTGCGCGAGCGCGGCGACGACGTGCTGCTGCTGGCCGAGCACATGCTGCGCACCACGCTGGCGGCGCAGGCCCGGCAGGAGCCGACGGGCTTCACGCCCGAGGCCTGTGCCCTGCTGTGCGCCTACCGCTGGCCGGGCAACGTGCGTGAGCTGGAGAACGCCGTGGAGCGGGCCGTGGCACTGGCCCGCACCTCCGCGGTGCGGGCCGAGGACCTGCCCGCCTCGCTGCAGCGCCCCGCGTCGCAGCAGCGCCAGGCGGCGCCCGTGCACGGTGCGCACGCGGGGAGCAGTGCGCCCGTCGCCGGCAGTGCGCCGGCCGGGAGCAGTGGGGCCGTGGCGTGCAGCGCGCCCAGCCTCCCCGACGTGGCCCCGGGCGAGGCCGAGCCGTCGTACGTCCACTTCGCCGTGGGCCAGACGCTGGAGCACATGGAACGCGAGGCCATCCGGCTGACACTGCAGGCCGTGGACGGCAATCGCGAGGCGGCGGCCTCGCTGCTGGGCATCAGCCTGGCCACCCTCTACCGGCGCCTCAAGGAGATGGGCGAGGAGGAGTAGGGCGGGTTCCGAGCAGGTCGGGGCCTGCTCCCGCCCCCCATGCGTGCCCGGGAGGGCGGCCCCTCAAACGAACACAGCCGCCGCCCTTGTGGGGGCGGCGGCTGCAGCTGGCCAAGCCAGCGGAATCGAGCTGGCGAGGCCAGCTACTTCTTCTTCGCGCGGGCCTTCTTCTTGGCCGTCTTGCGCTTCGCCTTCTTCTTCGCCATGGGATCTGCCTCCAGGGATGAGCCACCGCCAGGGCGGGGCTTGCCACGATCGTCTCCCTCCGCGCTCCAGCCCTGCTCCATCGCTCGTGGCGTCGCGACGGACCAGCTTGCTGGAGGCACCGCGTGCGCGCGCACGTGGCACGCACACCTTATCAACTCCCGTGCCATATCTCCTAGCACCCTTTGCGAAGCAGGAAGGCGGCGTGCGGCTCTCAAGTTGAGAAAATCCGTGCTCGCGCGCGCTGTCGTACTCTCAAATCGACGCAGCCGGTGCGCGCGATGGGTGCGCACGCGTGCCGTCGGAGGTGCGCGTGGGCGAGCGGTTGCTCATCGACCCGTCGCTGGCGCCGGCGCTGCACGCGGCGGGCGTGGGCACCGCGGCGCAGCTGCTGTCGCTGGGCGGCGATGCGGACGCCGCGCATGTGGTACGCGTCGTGGACCTGCCGGTGGCGGGCACGGTGGGGCGCTTCCACCTCAAGCGCTACGCCTACCCGTCGTGGTCCCGCAGCCGCGGCCTGCTGGGACGCGGCACGCTGCTGGGCAGCGCCCCGTGCCTGCAGGAGTTCCGCGCGCTGGCCCAGATGCGCGAGCAGCAGGTGCCGGCCGTGCGGCCCGTGGTGGCCGCCTCACGCTCGGTGGGGGGGCGCCTGGCGGCCCATGCGCTGCTCACGGAGCACGTGCCCGGCACGCGGGACCTGCAGCAGCGCCTGCTCGACCCCGCCGACCCCCTGCGCACGGACCGCCGCCTGCGGCGCAAGGTGGCCATGCTGCTGGGCCATGTGCTGCATCGCCTGCATGCCTTCGGCCTCGTGCACCGCGACCTCTACCCGCGCAACATCTTGCTGCGCGTGGACGAGGCGGGCGTGCACGAGCCACGCCTCTGGCTGTGCGACTGCCGCCGTGCGGGCCCGCCCTCCTGGCGCCGGGGCGCATGGCACGACCTGGCCACGCTGGACGCCGACTGGCGGGGCCGCATGCCGCGCAGCGACCGGCTGGCCACGCTCGAGGCCTACCTGGAGGAAGGCGCCGACGCCGGCGAGGCCGTGCGGCGCATCGCGCGCCTGCGGCCCGGCGTGCGGCTCAGGCCGTGGGCCTAGCGCGGGCCCGAGCGCATTGAGCGTGGCGGGCGCCGCGCCGCGCCGGGCGCGTGCGCCCCGGACTGTGTCCCCGCGCAGGTCTAGAGTCCGCGCCCCATGCTCGCCCTCCGCACCTGCTCGCTGCGCCGCTATCGCATCCAGGGCTCCCTGCCCGCGCCCGCCTCCGACGAGATGGCCAAGCGCCTGACGGACCGGCGCTTCCTGCCGCTGGCGGCGCGCGAGGAGCGCAGCCACGGCTGGGTCACGGCCGACAACCTGCTGGTGACGCGCTTCGACGCCGACACGCTGCTGCGCGGCGAGCAGGTGGTGCTGGGCCTGCGCATGGACCGGCGGCGCGTCAACGCCCGCCTGCTGCGGGCCCAGCTCGACCTGGAGGTGCGCGCCCGGGCGCAGGCCTCCGAGGAGGCGGGCGGCCTGCGACGCGTGTCGCGCGACGAGCGCGCCGAGCTGCGCCAGCACCTGGCCGAGGAGCTGATGAAGCAGACCTCGCCCTCGGTGGACGCCTTCACCGTGGTCATGGACACGCGGCGCCGCGAAGTGCGCCTGCTCACGCTCTCCCGCCGGGCGCACGAGGCCCTTTGCGCCCTGTTCAGCGATACCTTCGACGCCTCGCTGCTGCCCCTCACGCCCTTCCAGCGCGGGGTGGAGCTGCTCGAGGAGCGTGGCGACCGCCCCGAGGCACTGCACGCGCTGGAGCGCACCGTGTTCTGGGAGGCCGCGGGCGTCGGCGACGCGCCCGAGGGCCTGCCTGCCAGCCGGAGGATGCCCTCGTGATCGCGCCCTCCCGTGCTGCGGCCCCCGGCATCGACGCCCGTGGCGGCCTCGACTTCCTGGGTCCTGAGTTCCTGACGTGGCTGTGGTGGCGCGCGGCCGAGCGGCCCACCTTCCATCATCCCGACGGCAGCGAGGTGTGCGTGCTCTTCGACGAGCACCTCGAGTTCCGTGGCGAGCGCTCGGCTGCGCGCAAGGCCGTGCTGCGGGCCGGCGTGCCGGGCGCCAGCGTGGAGGCGCGCGCGGCCCTGCGCAGCGGCAAGGTGCTGGTGGCGGCGCGCATCGTGATCGCACGCGGCGAGGCCGAGCGGCGCGTGACGATCCGCGCGGAGGACCTCGACTTCTCCGGCGTGAGGCTGCCCGCGCCGGAGCCCGGCCCCGCGCGCGAGCGGCTCGAGGCGCAGCTGGCCGCGCTGGAAGACCTCGAGGACGACCTCGACCTGTGCCTCTCCGCCTTCCTCAAGGTGCGCATCTCGCCGGAGTGGCCGGCCGAGGTCGCCCGCCTGCGCGCCTTCGTGGCCACGCCCAGCGAGGACGAGCGTGCTGCCGCGCCCCGCACGCGCGTGCAGGCCGATGCGCAGGCGGGCGCGGGCGCCTAGGGCCTGGACGCCTGCGGCGTAGGCGAGCGGTCGGCGCGCGCGTGCGCGCGGCCGGTCCAGTCCTCTCCGGCCCCGAGGGCTGTGCTGCCTAGGCGCCGCCCGGCCCCTGCGGGCCCTGCGGAGGGCCCTGCGGAGGGCCCTGCGGAGGCTGCGGCGCGCCGGGAGGGGGCGGCGGGAAGTCGGCCTCGGTGAGCACGCCGTCTCCGTCCCGGTCCAGCCTCGCGAAGGCCTCGTCGCTGCCGGGGAACTGCTCGCGCAGCACCTTGCCGTCGCGGTCGTGATCGAAGCGCTGCAGCAGGGCGCGCGGATCGCCGCCGCCGGGCGGGGGGCCGCCCTGCGGTCCACCCTGCGGTCCACCCTGGGGGCCGCCCGGCTGGCCGGGGGCCTTGCCGCCCTCGCGGCGCAGGCGCTTGGCCCCGCGCATGAACTCGTCCTGCGACACCTTGCCGTCGCCATCCTCGTCCGCGCGCATCATGCGCTCGCGCATGCGCTCGTCGAGCTCGGCGGGCTCCAGCGCGCCGCTCTTGTCCGCGTCCAGTTCCTGGAAGCGGCGCTGCACCTGCTCGGGCGAGGGCTCCTGGCCGGCTTGAGCACCCTGGGCCTGGCCCGGCGCACCTGCGCCGCCAGGACCCCCGGGACCGCCCTGCCCGCCGGGACCCTGAGGCTGGCCCGGCTGCCCCGGGCCCTGCGGCTGCCCGCCGCCCATCGCGCCCATCAGGCCCTTGAGGTCGACGTCCGTGAGGAATCCGTCGCGGTCCACGTCGAGGCGCTCGAAGTCGAACTCGCCCGTGTACTCATCGCGCGACACCTTGCCGTCGCCGTCCTTGTCCATCTTGGCCCAGCGCGACTTCACGAGCTCGGGGCGCAGCATCCCGCTCTGCGGGGCACCAGCACCCGGGCCCTGGCCCGGCCCGAACCCGCCGGGCACGCCCGCAGCGGGACCGCCCGCAGGCGGGCCGCCCGGCCCACCGAAGCCGCCGGGGGGAGGCCCACCGGGACCCTTCTCGCGGGGCTGGCCGGGCTGCTCGGGTTCACCGGGCTTGCCGCCACCCTTGCCGCCCTCGCGGCCGCCCTGCATGTCGCTGGCGTCGAGCACGCCGTCCTTGTTGCGGTCCATGCGGTCGAAGACGCTCGCTTCACCCTTCCACTCGTCGCGGGACACCTTGCCGTCCCCGTTGGCGTCCATCTCCTTCATGCGCCGGGCCCGCTCGCCGCCCGCGCCCTTGCCTGCGCCACCCGGTCCGACTCCTCCAGCCGGTGCGCCGCCGGGCGCGCCGGGCCCGCCCTGCGCCGGCGGGCCGCCCGGCTTCACGGGGGTCGTGCGCCCCGTGGGCTTGTAGTCGGCGGGCAGGCCCAGTTCCTCGGGCGTGATGGCGCCGTCCTGGTTGCGGTCCAGCAGCGAGAAGGCAGCCTCGTCCTTGCCCGCGGCGCGGAACTCCTCCAGCGTCACCTTGCCGTCGCGATCGCCGTCCAGCGCCTCGAAGAACTGGCTCTCCCGCGGCGGCGGACCCTCGGCTCCTGCGGGCAGTGCAAGGCCCAGCGCCGCCACGGCGGCCAGCAGCTGGAAGGTGACGCCCAGCGGGGAGCGGGAGGGTGTGACAGGCAGGGAGCCGGGAACGCGCATCGAGGACCTCCGGGTGCCGGCATGGGCCGGCCCTGACAGGGTAGGCAGCGCCCGAGCCGCCCGCCACGGCACCGGCTGGCCCCCCTCGGCTCGGGCCCCCGGAAGCCGTCCGGGCGCGCCTCGCAGGGGGCGGCGCCGGCTAGGGATCCGAGAGCGTCAGCGTGAGGGCGTCCAGCCCGGCGCCGCCCGGGGGCAGCTCGAGCTCCAGCACATGAACCCCGGCCGGCAGCCGCAGGATCGGCCCCTCGCCGAAGGCCACCTTGTGGACGGGGAACTGGTCGATGGCCTCCAGCCGGCGCAGGCGGGCCACCCCGTGGCTGGCGAAGCCGAACGCCCCCTGGCCCAGGTGCTGGTCCAGCCGCATGAAGACCAGGGGCTGCAGGTCCAGCCGGCCCACGGCCACGCCCTCGATGAAGTCCACGCGCAGCCGTCGCGGGGCGCCCTCCTCGGAGGGGCGCAGGGCCTTGGCGCTGGAGACGATGCGCGGCACGCCTCCCTCCAGCAGCCCCATCACCACGCGCCGGCCGCCGTCCACGAGCCCCAGCAGCTTGCCGTTGTCGGCGTCGGCCATGTCGAACAGCAGCCAGGCGTCGTCGCCGCCCTCGTCCTCGGGGGGCAGCAGCACCTCGGCCTCCACGGCGCGGTGGTCCACCTCGCCGGCCGCGAGGAACGAGGTCTCGCCGCCCCGGCCGTCGAGCACGAGGCCGCCGTCCTCGCGCCACAGGGCGCCGCGCGGGGATCGCAGCGCGGCGTGCCCGTCCAGCAGGAAGCGCGGCGCCAGCGTGCCGCGCTCGCCGTCCAGCAGGCCCACCTCGATGCCGGCCAGCGCGCGGCCATCGAGGCGCAGCGCCAGCGGTCCCTCGCCGCCCACGGCCTCCAGCGCCAGCGCATAGTCGCCCGCCTCCGGCACGCGCACGGTGGCCCGCACGCGACCGCCCGCAGCGCCTGCCACCACCCAGCGCTGTTCCACCTTCACGGCGTCGGCCTGTTCGAGCACCTCGCCTTCGCGCTGCATGCTCTCGCCCTCGATGCGCAGCGTGGCCTCCAGCAGCAGCGGGCCCGTGATGTCGCGCGCGCCGCTGCCCGGCAGGCTGGGGCCGCGCTCGGCGCGCAGGAAGGCCAGCCAGTTGACGTGGTTGGGGTCGTCCTTGCGGATGCGGTCGCCGCCCTTGTGGGGCACGCCGCCGTCGGCCACGGCCAGCGGCTTGGTGAGGAAGCGCGAGCGCTCGGGCCGCTTGCGGTCCACCAGCCCCAGCACGGTGCGGTAGTTGGCGTACTGGTCCTCCAGCGAGAGCTCGGCGCCACGCGCGGCCGTGCGCAGCGCCAGCTTTCCCTGCCCCTTGCCTGCGTGGCACTCGGCGCACACCTGCGCCAGGGTGGGGGCGATGCGCACAAGGTAGAAGGCGAAGTCGGGCTCGCCCTCGGGCGTGGGGGGCGGCTGGAAGGCGCGCGGCTCCAGCCGCTTGCCCTGGATCCAGTCCACCATCGCACCGTACTCGGCACTGCCCAGCCGGATGCGCTGGCCGCCCTCGTGCGTGACGCCGCCTTGGTCGGGGCCCAGCGCCTTGAGCAGCCACAGCGACTGCGAGGGGTTGCCGGGTTCCACCAGCCCCAGCAGCGTGGTGAAGTTGTCTCGCTGGTGCGACTCGCGCAGCGTGCGCCCGGGCGCGGGCTTGAGCAGGTGCTTGCCCAGCCGCTTGCGGGGGTTGGCATGGCACGAGGCGCAGTGCTCGGCCACGATGGGTGCCACGAACTGCTTGTAGAAGCCGTAGTCGGGCCCCGTCGTGGGTGGGTCCTCGGCCAGCGCTGCACGCCACAGCGAACCCGCGGCCACGAGCAGCGCCAGCCCGGCCAGTTGCAGGGCCCGGGCCCCGCGCAGGCGCGCGGCGAGGCCGTGGTCGCGGTCCTCGGGGAACTGCCCGGATCCGGTGCGCATGACAGCATTGAACCGCAGGGGCGGCTGGACAGCCCCCTTGCCGTGATGGATGGTTGCCTCGACGGCCAAGAGCGTGCGCCGGCCCCGCGGGGCCGGGCAGGGGAGGTGCTGGATGGGAGGCGGGTCGCGTGCGACGTGCCGGGGGGGTGCCCCCGTGCCCGCCCGCCGGCGGGCTGGCGGAGGGCTCGATGACCGCGCAGGTGCCGGACGTGGTCCGCATCGAGGGCCAGCCGGTGCAGGTCCCCGACTTCCTCTCCTTCCCCGTGGCCGAGGTGGAGGGCGTGCGCCGCCTCGGCGCGGAGGCCTGGAGCAGCGGTTGCTGGCGGGGCTACGCGGCCACGTGGGAGCTGCGCGAGGGCCGGGTGTGGCTGGCCGCGCTGGACGGGCAGTGGGCGCTGCGCGAGGGGCCGCCCCTGCTCGCCGGCTGGGTCAGCGGCCTCTACCGATTGCCCCTCGCTTGCGGCCGCACGCGCGACCCCGCCGCCCGCCCGGCGCAGCTGCTCGAGCTCGACGTGCACGCCGGTGGCATCGTGCGCCAGCGGCGGGCGCCCGCCGGCCGCGGCGCTGCGGGCCGTGCATGGTGGGAGGCGGCGCACTGGACGCGCCTACCGGGGGCTGGCGACCTCTTCGCGCGCCGGGCCCGCAAGGATCCCGACGAGGGGCGCCCGGATCCCCAGCAGTTCCTCGGGCTGCACCTGCGCGAGGAGTTCGTGCGCTGTCGCGAGCGCGCGCGACTCTCGTACGGCGACATCATGCAGTGCACGGGGCGCCAGCGCTCGGCCGGCGGTGGGCTGGCCGAGTGGGAGCGTGGCCAGCGGCGCTTCGATGCGGCGTGGGTGCGCGCTGTGTGCGATGCGGTCGGGATGGAGCCTGCGCGGCGCGAGGCCCTCGAGGCGCGCGAGCAGGCCGGCCTCGCGGCAGCCTTCGAGCGCTGGGCGTCGCGCCCGCTGCGCCCGCAGCTCACGCTGGCGCTCGACCCCGACATGGAGGATCTCGGGCAGGTGACCTACGAGGCCCCCGATCACGCCTGCACGGACGAGCCGGCCGCCCTGGCGTGGGCCAGCGCCTGCTGTGCGCTCGCGTGGCGCCCCGGGGCCCTGCGTCTCTCGCGTGGGCTCTTGCTGCGCCTCGACGGGCATGGGCGCGAGTTGGAGCGCATCCCGCTGGGCCCAAGGAGGCAGTCTTGACAGGGCTCGCCGGTGGCGGGAGGGTGAAGCTGCGCACGCGCGCGCTGGAGGCCCTGCATGACCCTGCCTGCTCCCGTGCTGGGCATCGTCAACCTCTCCGGCCTGCTGCTGTTCCTCGCCTGGGTGGTGTGGGCCGTGGTCTGCTTCTGGATCTGGAAGAAGACCAAGGGCGCTGGCTACCTCGTCATGCTGGTGGCCGCCGGCGTGTTCGCCTTCGAGTTCCTGATGATGTTCTTCAACGAGTTCTTCGGGGGCCCGACCCTCACCGTGCTCACCACGCTGGCGCTCACGGCGGGCTTCGTGCTCTCGGTGCGGGCGCAGATCACGGGCGAGCTCGACGCGCTGCGCAAGAAGGTGCATGACCTGACGGCGGGCACGCCGCCGGCCCCGCCGCCGGGCGGCACGCCGCCTGCGCCGCCGGCCCCTCCGTCGCCGCCCACGACGACCGTGTGAGGGCCGGGGCCGCGCGGGGCGTTGGCCCGGCGTGCGCCTACCCTTGCGCCCATGCCCACTGCGCCCGTGCTCGCCGACCTGAGCCTGCCCGTGCTGCTCGAGGCGGTGGGCTGGGCTGCCTTCACGGTGGTGGCGTGGTGGGTGTGGAAGCGGCGCCGTGGGCTGGGCCCGCTGCTGGCCCTGCTGGGCAGCGCCGCGTTCACGACGCGCTCGGCGGGCTGGCTGGCCGACCTCTACGTGGGCGGTCACTGGTGGGACCTGTGCGCGCTGGGGTTGCTGGGCAGCGGCCTCTACCTGCGCGTGCGCAGCGAGGTGGCCCCGGACGTGCGGCGCTGGCGGGCGCGCATCAAGCGCTGGCTGGGCGGGGGCTAGGCCCGTGGCCGCCCGGCACGACCCGCAGTCGCTGGATGCCTCCGCGCTGGCCGCGGCCAGCGGCTGGACCGTGGTGCACCGCAACCGCACGCGCAGCACCAACGACGACGCCGCCTTCCTGCGCGCGGCGGGCGCGCCCGCCCGCACGGTGGTCGTGGCCGACGAGCAGCAGGCCGGTCGGGGGCGCGAGGGGCGCGCGTTCGCCTCGCCGCGCGGGGGCCTCTACGCCTCCTTGCTGCTGCCCGCCTCGCCCGAGGACCTGCCGGGGCCGGTGGTGGCAGCCGTCGCGCTGGCCGTCGCCGATGCGCTGCAGGGCGCCGGCGCCCATGACGTGGCGCTCAAGTGGCCCAACGACCTGTGGCTGTCGGGCCGCAAGGTGGGGGGCATCCTGCTGGAGGGTCCCGGCGGTTCGCAGGGGCTCGTGGTGGCCGGCATCGGGCTCAACCTCGTGCAGGTGCCGCCGGACCTGCCCGACGACCTGCGCTCCACGCTGTGCGCGCTGGAGCCTCACGTGGGACGGCCCGTGTCGCGCGATGCCCTGCTCACGGACCTGCTGCGCGCAGCAGACGCCCGCCTCGCCGCGCTGCGCACGCCCGCCGCTCGCGCGAGCCTGGCGCAGGACTACGCCGGCCGCCAGGCGCTGCAGGGCGCGCAGGTGACCTGGACGGAGGGCAGCACGCGCCACGCGGGCCGGCTGCTCCACGCGGGGCTCGACGGCCTCGAGGTGGAGCAACAGGGACGGCGCCGCCGCGTGCGGATCGAGCACGCCATGGACCTGCGCCCGGCCTAGGCACGCTCCACGGGG
>Ga0129333_10006120_pt1 | contig 11373 bp, 6 predicted proteins | sample CPB6_08_DNA_FD_94474 | JGI IMG/M metagenome (GOLD analysis project Ga0129333, IMG submission 94474) | Freshwater to marine salinity gradient microbial communities from Chesapeake Bay, USA - CPBay_Sum_0.6_0.8_DNA | ecosystem: Environmental > Aquatic > Marine > Coastal | place: USA: Chesapeake Bay...
CGGGCTCCCCGGCATCCCGAAGGTCGCGGCCCGGTTCGCTGCCGCCATCGAAGCCGGCAAGGCGCCTCCGTGCCTCGTCGTGTTCGTCAACGGCATCCCCGACGGCATGTACGTCGACTGGAAGGACGGCTCGGCACCGCTCGAGACCATCATCGTCACCGAACTCGTGCCGCACATCGATGCCACCTATCGGACGATCGCCGGCCGCGAAGGCAGGCTTCTCGACGGCTACAGCATGGGCGGTTATGGCGCCGCGCGGTTGGGGTTCAAATACCCCGAACTGTTTCGGGCGGTCTCCATCATGGGTGGCGGGCCACTCCAGATCGATCTCCTCGATGCGCCGCGAGCAGGCAGACGACGGGCCGAAGAGGTGCTCGAGAGGGTCTACGGGAACGATCCGGAGTACTTCCGGAGCGTCAGTCCGCGGGTGCTCGCGGAACGGCATGCAGACGCGATCAGGCAGGGCTCACTCGTCCGCATGGTGTGTGGCGACCGAGATAACCTCCATGCGAACAACCAAGACTTTCACGAGCACCTCGAGCGGCTTGGCATTCCCCACACCTGGACCGTGCTCCCCGGTGTGGACCACGACCCGCTTGCAACGTTCGAGGCGCTCGGCGACTCGAAATGGGGTTTCTACCGCGAAGCATTCACGGAGTAGGCCGGGCCCGGACAGGCCACCATCCCGCCCGACGTCGAGGTCAACTTCACGGTCGGAGCACAGGATCGCCGAGCGGTCGTCGTCAACCCGCCGGCCTCTGGAACGACGCGGCCGACAGGCAGGTGAAACCAGGGTCTAGCGGCCGATTGCGGCCAGTTGGGTCTCGAGCCACTCGGTCCGCTCCTCCTCGCCGTGGGCGACGGCTGCCCACTCGCGGCGAATGAGGCCGGCGTCGATCTCGTCCCGATTCGCCGCCAGCAGTGTGCGAACGTCTTCCTGATCCTGTGGTCGAAAGGCCACGAGTTTCGTCACGACGAGGCCCTCCGGAGCAAGTACCCGCAGCGAGTGGCCGGGCGTCCATGGCAACGTCGTCGCCGCCGCCAGCGCGTGGGCATAGAGAGGCAACACGGGCTTCAGCCAGTCGATGCGGACGACGCCGAAGCGAAAGGTCGTCATGTGATGCTGGACGAACTCGCGAATGACCGTTTCGCGGTCGAGGGTAAAGCCACGGTCGGCGAGTTCATCGAGCAGACCGGGCAAGGCAAGCTGCGGCACGTCGAGCAGGATGTCGATGTCCTGGGTGAATCGCGGTCGGCCCCGGAGGATCGTCGCCACGCCTCCCAGAACCGCATACTGAATGCCACGGGCAGCGAACACTTCGCTCAGTGCTTCGCTCGCCTCGACGAGATCGCCAGCCAGTGGCTCAGGCATTTCCGCCATGTCGCATCACGAATCCGGCGATGGCATCACGAGAGAGATCCTCCTGCCGCTGCCGATACGCCTCGATGAAGGCCCGCTTGGGCGATCGGGCGATGAGGACCGCGCCCGCGGTCAAGGCCGAACGGATCGCCCGCATACGTTCTGACGGAGATGAGGCGCGGAATCGAGCCGCTTCCTCGGCCGCCACCTCGGCATCGGTCGGAAAATGAAGGTCGCCGAGATCCATGCAACTACCACATGATCAAAAAGACTACAGACCTTGAACTCCTATTATATCGACCGTGCGGCTCAGCGGCGGCCGCGCCTTCGCGGCGGGCAATCCCCTGCCCGGGATGCGTCGCGGTCGCGGCTGGCCCCGCTGACCCGAGCGCGGTCCGGCTCATTGCTCGCACGAGAAGCCCGGTCTAGACTCTCCGCTCAAGCATTTCTGCGAGTGCTTCGCACGCTTTCAACGTGGCTTCCCGCCGCCTGCTCGGCCGAGGCGTGTTCCTGTCGGAGTGGCACGCCGATCCCTTCTCCTAGAGGTAAAGTCTCGATGACAACTCATGGAACATCCCTGCAGGGGCGCTGGCGGTCCTTGCGGCGTCTCACGAAGCGGCCGGTGCCGAGCCGCACCAACGCCCGCAGGCAGCTGTCGTTCGAGGCTCTCGATCCTCGGTTGTTGCTCAGCGCCGCCCCCGCAGTTCCGCCCACGGGCCCCGCTGGAAATCCCCAGCCCCATCAGGTGGAAACGGTGGATCTCAAGATTACCGTGACCGGCCCGGGCACGGTCACGCAGGGGCAGCATGTCGGTTATGTCGCGCATGACCCATACGATGGCGCCGGCAACGCCGTCCCTATGGACCCGAACTGGACAACGTACTTCGCCAATCCCGCAACGAACGAGGTGTATCCGGCCGAGTTTCAGTACCTGGAAACAGCGCAGTTCCTCGTCGGCAGCGACGGCACCTACCAGCTCACGATCAACCCACAACCACATGGCCACGACGATTCAGGCTTTGTGGCGGCAGGGTGGACGGGCGCGCTCCTCCTGCACGGGAACGCCGACCCGGTGTATCGCGACTGGGGAAGTTCATGGAGCTACGACGTCTCCGCCTCTGCCCCGGTTCAGCTATCGGTAGTCCCATGCAAATACGTCGAATCCGTGCCCGGCAATGGGAAAAAAGAACTCGTTTCTAATCCGTGGCAGACCTATTCGGTGTTTATCTCGCGGGAGATAACGCCGCAGATGCACAAGGCGGCCCTGCTCACCACCGCCCGTAAACAGCTCCAGCAGACGATTAAGAACGGATATCGTGGGGGCCATTCGCCCTACGGCAGCGCCAAGGCCTGGGGAGCGGCGATCCGCGCCCAGGCCGCGGTGGTGCGAACCATCCAGGCCAGCACGACGACCGTCTTGAAGCAGAGCTTCGGCTGGGCCGATTGTGTCGGCGCGAACCAGAGCGCGACCGCCGCGGACAAAAACTTCTGGACGGCCGTCGGGGGCGGCAATGTGTCGGCTGGGAAGAAAAGCGGCCTCGTGCGGCCGCAGTACGCCTGGGACAGGAAGACGGGGAACGTGAGCTACAACGGCACGATGTGCAGCCCCCAGGCACGAAATCGAGGAATCAACCTGTACCTGAATCCTGCGGTGACGGTAAGCGTCCCCCTGACAAACCTCCGGGCCTCGTGGAGCGGGCAGATAAAGGCGGCGCCCGGCTACAGCCAGCAGACGCTCGAAGAGACGCTCGACTACCTGGTGGAACACCGCCTGAGTTCGTTTGACTATGCCGACGCCGCCACCAAGGCCACGATCGAGACGTTGAAGGTGACCTTTCCCGATGGCTTCAAGATGAACTCTTGGACCTCGCTCATCAAAGGACAGGTGCAGATCGGTGGCTATGGCCGCATCGACGGGAGTTCATTCAACCAATGGACCGCCGACACGACACCGGCTGGCCCGCCGACGCAGGGGCCGACCGTCGATGGCCCCAGTTATTTGCTGGTCGATGTGTTGAAAACGTTGGAGTTCACTGTCGGTTCCGGCCTGCTGGATATCTCGTCGGCCTACAAGTCGACGACCGCCACGAATCCTGCGATCGACATCTGGGGAGTCACGGTATCCCAGGGGGCGAAGCGTGGCCACGGTGCGATCAATCTGAACACTCCCTGGAACAACTTTCGTAACGCCGACTCCAACGCCAACAACAACGCCGTGAAACTGTTCGACGTGAAGGCTATCGCGAACTGGAAGGATGCGTCGGATGGACCGGAGGTGATGGGAGCGAACTCTCTGGTGCAGTACGTTTACATCCACACCGCAGATGACTCGATCAAGGCGGCCGTCAGCGGACTGACCGTGGAGCATGCGACGGTGCTGCAGGGAAATGTCGGGGGCGTCGTGGACTTCGGCTCATACGGCTACTCTCGGCCTCAGCCGGGCGCCAGTTTCCAAGACAATCCGTGGGTCGTCTCGGGGATATCCCTCTCCGAAGTTGCAGTGCATCGCGTGACGCAGATCAACGGCGGGTACGACGGCCTGAACGGTCTGTTCACCACGCGAAACGCCGCATTTGATTACTCCCGTTACGGCTACGGCGGCAACATCGTAGACGTGAGTCTCAGCGGTTTTCGGGTGGCCGATTTAGGCGGCATCTACATCCCAGGGGACGGCCTCAAGGGCTCCAACTCGTTCTATCGTGCCTACGCCCTCGGCTTCCTGCCAAACGGGGCTTTCGGTTCGCCCGACCCATCTGTCCACGCGGAAACGTGGTTCAAGGACTGGACGTTTACGTTGGGGCGGTTTGAGTCTGACTACCTCGTTAACTGCGCGTTGGTTCAGGCCGACGGTTACGTGAACTCCTTGGACCGTGGTGCCAACCAGGATCCTGGAAACTTCTACAACAAGCCTCTGGCTGGGACGACGTTCGGCCAATTCTGGAACATCAGGCATGTGCCTGCGTAGGTTGGATGCATCACGACGAGCCGTGTGAGCGGCCGCGGAGGAGCCGACCCCGACGAGGAGACCACCGATGAGCCTGCGACCGACCGCCTGCACGTTGATCATGCTCGGCGTGGCCGGGCTCGCCCTGCCTTGCCCGGCCGCCGATCCCGCCGCCGAATGCCCCGTGATCGGGCATGCCGCCCCTGCGACGCGAACCACCTCGGCCGGCGGCATGACCAACGGCGACTGGTGGCCGGACCAGGTCAACCTCGCGATCCTCCACCAGAACCCGCCGGCCGGGAACCCGCTGGGCGGCGACTTCGACTACGCCGCGGAGTTTGCGAAGCTCGACCTCGCGGCGGTGAAACACGACCTCCGCACGCTGATGACGACCTCGCAGGACTGGTGGCCCGCCGACTACGGCCACTACGGCCCGTTCTTCATCCGCATGGCCTGGCACTCGGCCGGCACCTACCGCGTGGCCGACGGCCGCGGCGGCGCCGGCTACGGCACGCAGCGGTTCGCGCCGCTCGACAGCTGGCCCGACAACGCCAACCTCGACAAGGCCCGCCGGCTCCTCTGGCCGATCAAGCAGAAGTACGGCCGGCGGATCTCCTGGGCCGACCTGATGATCCTCGCGGGCAACGTGGCGCTGGAGTCGATGGGCTTCGAGACCTTCGGCTTCGGCGGCGGCCGGGCCGACGTGTGGGAGGCGCAGAACGACATCGACTGGGGGCCGGAGACCGAGTGGCTCGGCGACAAGCGATACACGGGCGATCGCCGGCTCGACAATCCGCTCGCCGCGGTGCAGATGGGGCTGATCTATGTGAACCCGGAGGGTCCCAACGGCAAGCCCGACCCGCTCGCCGCGGCCCGCGACATCCGCGAGACCTTCGCGCGGATGGCGATGAACGACGAGGAGACGGTGGCCCTGATCGCCGGCGGCCACACGTTCGGCAAGTCGCACGGGGCAGGCCCCGCCGCCGACGTCGGCCCGGCACCGGAGGCCGCGCCGATCGAGGAGCAGGGCCTCGGCTGGAAGAATCGCTTCGGCACGGGGAAGGGCGCCGACACGATCACGAGCGGCTTGGAGGGCGCCTGGAGTTCCACCCCCACGAGCTGGTCGAACGACTACTTTGACAATCTGTTCGGCTACGAGTGGCAGCTGACGAAGAGCCCCGCCGGCGCCTGGCAGTGGATGCCCAAGGAGGCATCGGCCAAAGGCACCGTGCCCGACGCCCACGACGACTCGAAGTCGCACGCGCCGATGATGTTCACCACGGACCTGGCCCTGCGGATGGATCCCGCCTACGCCCCGATCGCCAAGCGTTTCCACGAACACCCCGAAGAGTTTCAGCGCGCCTTCACCAAGGCCTGGTACAAGCTCACGCACCGCGACATGGGGCCCGTGACTCGGCTCGTGGGCCCCGAGGTGCCGCCGGCCCAGCTGTGGCAGGATCCCATTCCGGCGGTCGACCATCCGCTCATTGATTCGGGTGACGTCACCGCCCTCAAGGCAAAAATTCTGGCCTCGGGTCCGTCGGTGGCCGACCTCGTGAAGACGGCCTGGGCCTCGGCCTCCACGTTTCGGGGCAGCGACAAGCGGGGCGGCGCCAATGGCGGCCGCATCCGCCTCGCGCCCCAGAAGGACTGGGCGGTCAACGAGCCGGCGAAGCTGGCGCGGGTGCTCGACGCGCTCGAGCGGGTGCAGCGGGAGTTCAACGCCGCCCAGACCGACGGCACCGAGGTGTCGCTCGCCGACCTGATCGTGCTCGGCGGCGCGGCGGCGATCGAGCAGGCGGCCCGGGACGCCGGCCACACCGTCTTGGTGCCCTTCGCGCCGGGCCGCACCGACGCCACGGCCGAGATGACCGACGCCGCTTCGTTCGCGGTGCTCGAGCCGCAGACCGACGGCTTTCGCAACCACGTCTCTCGCGAGATCGACCGGCCGGCCGAGGAGCTGCTCGTCGACCGGGCGCAGCTGCTCACGCTCTCGGCCCCGGAGATGACGGTGCTGGTGGGCGGCCTGCGGGCGCTCGGGGCCACCACAGGCTCGGGCCCCATGGCCGCGCTCGGTGTGCTCACCGACCATCCGGGCCGGCTCACCAACGACTTCTTCGTGAATCTCCTCGACATGGGCACCGAGTGGCGTCCGTCGCCCGCGTGCGATCAGTTCTTCGAGGGCCGCGATCGGAAGACGGGCGGCGTGCGGTGGACGGCCAGCCGGGCCGATCTCGTGTTTGGGTCGAACTCGCAGCTCCGGGCGATCGCCGAGGTCTACGCCAGCGACGACGCCGAGGGGAAGTTCATAGCCGACTTCATCGCCGCCTGGACGAAGGTGATGAACCTCGACCGGTTCGACCTGCCGGCGCAGGACCGCCTGGGCGGCCCGGTCGCCGTCAGCCGGTGACGAGCGTGGAGAGCCAGTAGAGGCCGCCCGAGAGCGCCATCGCCACCGGGAGCGTGAGAATCCAGGCCAGGGCGATCTCGCGGACCGTCTCCGGCTGGATGCCCGACTTGTTGGCCCACATCGTGCCTGCCACGCCGCTGGAGAGCACGTGGGTGGTGCTGACCGGCATCCCGAGCGAGTCGGCCATGGCGATCGTCGAGGCCGCGACCAACTCGGCCGCGCCGCCTTGAGCGTAGGTGAGGTGCGTCTTGCCGATCTTCTCGCCGACGGTGACCACGATCCGCTCCCAGCCGAACATCGTGCCGATGCCGAGGCACAGGGCCACGCCCATCACCACCCACTCCGGCACGTATTCCACCGGCTTGGCGAGATCGCCGGCGAGACCCTTGAGAACCTTGCGGCGATCATCGGAGAGCGTGTCGCCGAACTCGTGCAGCAGGGTGCGGACCGCGGCGCCGAGTTCGACGAGCTGGGTGCGGAGCGCCCAGCGGTCGTCAGCCGACATTCCGGCAAAGCTCTCCCGGCCGGCGAGGCTCTCCCGCACCTCTCGCGCGAGTGGCAGCGGGTCGAGCGTCGCGAGCACGATGTCGCCGCTGGGAAACGGGTCGAGGACGTCGTCGACCAGGTCAGACTCGTTGACGGCCGCGGCAGCCACGCCTTCGGGCCGGGCGATCCTCTCGACGCGGGCGGTGGCGATGTGCCGCTCTTTGAGGGCCGCCATCATCGTCGCCAGTTGCGGATCGGCGAGCTGCTCCTCGAGTTTCCGAGCCGCGGCCGCCGTCGCGGCGATCCCCTGCGGCGACGTGCCCATGTTGAGCGCATAAGACGCGGGCACGATGCCGATCAGCACGAGCATGACCAGCCCCATCCCCTTTTGGCCGTCGTTGGAGCCATGGGCGAAACTCACGCCAGTGCACGTTCCCACGAGCAGCGCTCGGATCCACCACGGGGGCGGCCGGTCGCCGTGCGGAGGTTCGTAGAGCTCCCTCGTGGGGATCAGCCGCTTGGCGACGAGCAGCAGGGCCGCCGCCAGGCCGAAGCCGATGAGAGGGGAGATCAGCAGCGCCAGCCCCACCTCCGAGGCCTTGTGCCAGTTGATGCCCTTGAACACCGAGCCCTGTTCGATCCAGGCGTTCATCATGCCCACGCCCATGATCGAACCGATCAGTGAGTGGGAGCTCGAGGCGGGCAGGCCGCGGTACCAGGTGGCGAAGTTCCAGATGATCGCGGCCCCAAGGAGCGAGAGCACCATCGCCAGCCCGCGGCCGGTCTTGATGTTGACAAGCAGGTCGACGGGCAGCAGGTGGACGATGCTGAAGGCGACGCCGATCCCGCCCGCGTGGACGCCGATGAAGTTCCAGAGTCCCGACCAGACCACGGCCTGAGTGGGCTTGAGGCTCTTGGTATAGATGACCGTGGCCACCGCGTTGGCCGTGTCGTGGAAGCCGTTGATGCACTCGAAGCCGAAGGCAATCGCGAGCGCCACGAGCAGCAGCAGCGTCTGGCCGGCCGAGAGCGTGGCGAAAGACTCGAGGAACTCCACGGACCATAGCTCCAGGGTGCGGTCCGCGGGGCTCGGGTCCTCGCGGCTGACGCCACCCTACGGGCGAGTGGAGGTGCGAACAACCGTTTCCGCCGTTTTGAACGCAATTCTCACAATTCGACTGAACAATCCGATGGCGAGAAGCGTAGATTCAACCCGGAGGAGGACTGCGCATGGCACGTGGAGACCGCCTGGAAGTCGAGCACCGGATCGTCGGCTCGACCGTCACCTACCTGCATCACGGCGTCGATCTCGGCGACGGCACGGTCGTGCACGCTCGGCCGCACGACTTCCGTAACCCGTTCGGCGGGGGCCGCGTGGTGCGGACGAGCCTGGCGGAGTTCGCCGAGGGCCGCGCCGTTCGCCTGCGGAACGAGCCTTCGGCTGTGTTTTCTCCCGACGAGATAGCCGATCGCGCGCTGACCCACGTGGGCCGCGACGGCTACGACCTTGTCATCGACAACTGCGAGCATTTTGCGACCTGGTGCGCGACGGGCAGTCGCACGAGCCGGCAAGTCGACATCGTGATGGGGCGGGTTGCCGCCGGCGTGTCGCGGGCCGCGGCGGCGATCTCGGCACGGGCGGCGGTCGGCACCGCCGAGCGGGTTGCCGTCCGCACGGCGCTGGGCGCGACCGTCCGCGTCGGCCTCAAGACGATGCTCCCCGCCGCGATCGTCGGTGAGGCCGCGGCTCTCGCCGCGGAGTGGACCGCGCATCAGCGCGGGGCCAGCGAGCAGGAGAGCCGCAAGGCGGGCGAGGCGGCCGGGCTGGCGGCCACGAGCCTCGCCTTCGCCGCCGGCGGTGCGGCGGCGGGGCCGGCTGGTGTGTTGGCTGGCGCGGTGGCCGGCGCCACCATGTGGCTCGCCGGTTCCGCCACGGCTGCCGCGGCCACCGGCGCGGCGCGGCACATGACCAAGCGGCTTGCGCGTGGCTAGGTCGTCAGTGTCGGGTGCTTCCGGCGCGCCGCCACGCGCTGACGTCGCGTTGCTCACCGAACGCCGCTACGCCGCCGATTCGGCGGCCACCGACGACTGGTATCTCGGCAATATCCTGCACGATGACGGCCTGCTCATCGGGGCTCTCGCGCGGCGGGGCCTGTCGGCGGTCCGCGTCGACTGGGCCCGCGACGACATCGATTGGTCGGCGTTTCACGTGGCGGTGTTTCGCACCACCTGGGACTACTTCGACCGCTTCGCCGAGTTCGGCGCGTGGCTTGCCCGCGTGGAGCGGCTGACGCAGTTGTGCAACTCGGCCGCGCTCGTCCGCTGGAACCTCGACAAGCACTACCTTCGCGATCTCGCCGACCGGGGCGTGCCGGTCGTGCCGTCGCGGTTTCTGGAGCGCGGCCAGCCGGCGTCGCTCGCCGACCTGCTCAGCGAGACGGGCTGGTCGGACGCGGTCATCAAGCCGTGCGTGTCGGGCGGAGCGCGTCACACCTACCGCCTGAGCCGCTCGACCGCCGCCACGGTGCAGCCGCTCCTCGATCCGCTGCTCGCCGGCGAGTCGTTCCTGCTCCAGCCGTTCGTGGCCGACGTCGTGACCACCGGCGAGGACACGCTCGTCGCGATTGCCGGCCGCGTGACCCATGGCCTGCGGAAGCGGGCCAAGCCAAATGACTTCCGGGTCCAGGACGATCACGGCGGTACCGTTCACCCCCTGGAGCCGTCTGTCGAGCAGGTGGAGTTTGCCGAGCGGGCGCTGGCGGCCTGCGACGAGATGCCCTCCTACGGCCGTGTCGACCTCGTCCGCCTCGACGACGGCAGCCTGGCCGTGATGGAACTCGAACTCGTCGAGCCGGAACTCTGGCTGCGGTTCCATCCGCCCGCAGCTGACGCGATGGCCGTGGCCATCGCGTCCCGTATCCAGTCGCAGGCGTGATGCCTCACGGCGCCGCAGCGCCGGCTGCCGGTGACGCCTCCGATACCAGTTCGTCGGGGTCGAGGTCGGGAGGGGCGTGCAGCCAATCGGCCGACTCAAGGCCGAGTTTGTAGCCGTGGTTGTAGAGCGTGTTCATCCGTGGCCTGTCGAAATCGAGGCCGTCGAAATCGAGCGGGTAGTCGTCGGGAATGCAGCGGAGGTTGAACTCCACGCCGTATCGGTTCGCGAGCACGTACATCCGGTACAGGCTCGCGGCGGCAGTGATCTTGAAGAGCTTCCCGATCGTCGCCTCCGCGATCGCCAGCGTCATGGGCTTGACCGACGCATAGCCTGGGCGGTCGTCGGCGCGGCCGTTGCGGATCACGAACAGCCGGGCTTTGACGTCGCCGCGCGCCAGTCCGGCGCCCTCGAGCGCGTCTTCGACGTCGAGCATGAACCCACGCAGGAAGACCTGCGCCTCCGCGCCGCCATCGGAGTGCATCTCGTAGTAGGTCGTGCCATCGATGTCGACGTCGAAGTAGACCGGCGGAAAGACCACCGGCACCGAGGCGGAAGCGACGAGGACGTCGATGTAGCGGCGGCGGGCGTCGGGGCGGCCACTGGCGGCGATCGCCCCCATGTCCCAGATCGCGAACTCGTTGGCGTCCATGTTGGAGGTGCCGATGAACAGCCGATGCCCCGCGCGATGCTTCGCCGCCACGGCGGCGAACACGTCGTCGTCGATCGCACCCTCCAGCAGTCGTCGCAGGGGCGTGGAGTCGAGGGTGCCATCGGCGAACAGGGTCGTGACGGTGGACCGCCTGCGGAAGATGTTGTCGTTGGTGATCGTCGTGTAGAACCGCTTCAGCAGGGGGTCGTAGGCGGAACCGAGGAATGCCGGGGTGGCCTGTAAGGCGCCGGTCGAGATGCCGGTGACCACCTTGAAGTCGGGGCGGTCGCCCCGCTCGGTCCAGCCGCAGAGCACGCCCGCGCCGAAGGCTCCATACGATCCGCCGCCAGAGAGCGCCAGGAAGTCGTAGTGCAGCCGGCCGTCGCTGCCGCGATCTGCGGCGTCTTCGCTTCGCAAAGCCTCGGTGATCGTGGTCTGCACGCCGGAGGGCGTGAGTGTGTCGATCGTCTCCAGGTCGACTGCTCCCCACGGTGTGCCATAGTCGGCCGCGTCGGGTGGCGGCGTGGGCCGTCGGCTCCCGGCAAGGTAGATCGCCGTCACGCCGGCCGCCACGATCAGCACGGGGATC
>Ga0129333_10006121_pt1 | contig 11372 bp, 9 predicted proteins | sample CPB6_08_DNA_FD_94474 | JGI IMG/M metagenome (GOLD analysis project Ga0129333, IMG submission 94474) | Freshwater to marine salinity gradient microbial communities from Chesapeake Bay, USA - CPBay_Sum_0.6_0.8_DNA | ecosystem: Environmental > Aquatic > Marine > Coastal | place: USA: Chesapeake Bay...
CATCTGGTGGTAGAGCACAGGAAACGACAACAGCACAAGCATGGCAACCTGGAGCAGTAGTTGTTAAAATCCAAAAAGATTTCAGAACAACAACTCTTTCCGAAGCAATTCCTGCTACTGGCAGAGTATCTGTTGAGGCACCAAATACTAATCCAAATAAGATTAGAATTAAATTGGTCAATGGCGATCTTATCCCAGAGAAACTAGATTATGAGCATATTATCAGAATTGATAATGAATTCTTCTATCCAGATAGCATCAATGGTGCAAATGACCCAGTATTTGGTGTAAGACTTCCTAAATCTGTTAGACTAGCTGGTGAGAATAATTTTGATAGATTCTATGGTGGTGGAAATCTAACAACTCATGGTGATTTAAACATCACAAGTGGTAATTTAAGAATGTTTGGTGGCGATGGCACCACAATTGTGTTCAACGTTGCTAACGATGATGGACACTCTGGAGATGGAGCAATTATTGACGAATATACTGGCAAGACTGGTATGTATCTCAACGGATTTGCTAATATCTTTGGTGATCTACTAGTTTATAATCAACAGTGCCAAGAAAATGGAACATGCAATAATGATCTAAACTTTAGAGTCAGAAGACTTGATGGTTCTGTTGAGATGGGATCCAGTCTATATGTCAAGGGCGAGGTAAGAGCTACTGCATCTCCATCAACCAAAATTCTACATATTGATAATCTTGGATCTGCTGGTAATGCAGCGTCGGGACCAAAAGATTTCATCATGTATCAAGATGGATCAGTTGATGCATTTGGTATTACTCAATACTTCACTGCAAATGGTGGCAGAAGATGGACATATGTTTCACAATCTCCAACTGGTATTGGACAAACTGTAGGAAATGCATTGCAACCAAATAATAACTACCTATTGAATCTATCAACTGGTGGTAATATGGTTCTTTACTTACCATCTAACGCTGTAACTGGAGATATTATTAGATTTGTCGAATTGACTGGTAACCTTAGCTACAATACAAATCTTGTAATTAGAGCTCTATCATCAACTACTGATCCAGTTGCAATTCAGGGTGATACAGTTGGATCTAGATTAGTTTCTGGTACTGGAACAACATTATTATCAGCACCTTATAATGGTGGTGAGTTGATTGTTCAGACAAGAAACGCAGCATTTGGTCTTCTATATGTTGGTAATACCGATGCTCCAAATGATCCAAATGCTACAGAAATTCCTTCCAATCTTCGTGGTTGGTGGTTAGTCGAACTATAACTTCAATCCTATGGCACAAAGATACGGTCAATTAAAGACCATGAAAACCGCCAAAATTGGCACGATAATGCCATGGGCGGGAGATGGTAACGATGGTAATCTAGCATCTAATATTCCTCGTGGGTGGGAACTATGTGATGGCGCTGTTTGGCCAGCTAGCAGATATCCACTATTCACTTCTCTTATTGCTAATAGTTATGGGGGAACTGAAATTGGTGGAACTTTTCCACATTATACAGGAACAGTAAAAGTTCCTAATTTGATTGGAAGAGTTATGATGGATTTAGAACCATCAATGTTATTTGATTCTAGATACTATGCTGGACAACAAGATGCTTACAATCAATTGGTTGATTCTGCTGGGCAGTCTTTAGTTGTTGATGATGGATTAACGAAATCAATTCCAACTTTAATATCTGCAGATACAAATATCGTATTCACAATACCATCTGATATAGTTTTTGTCGGTAAAATAACTGGCGGTACAGGTGAAACTAATATTACAATAACACCTCCAACTTTTACCACAACAGTTTATACTATTGGAAGAAAGTTAAGTATTGGACATACTCCATCTCATAATCACCCAGGTGATTATACTTCAGCAACTGGTGGTGGTCCTGGTCCTGAATTATTCGAACCATCAACTTTTACAGTTGGTGGAAGTCAATCTGGAGCTGCAGGTTGTCCAAGTATTAGTTGGCTTAGAGCAGAACGCCCAGCGGATCATGCCAGATGGTGTAGTGGAACTGGATTTGTAACATATTGGGATGACACGACTTTGATTCAAACTAGTGAATTTAGTGAGTTTATAAGCACAGCACAAACTGATTATTCTCAAATTCCACCTTCTACTACAGCGGATTATGTTTATGAAGGATTGAGTGCTTTTACTGATACCTTTACAGCTAAGGCAAAGACAACTCATGCCATGAAAGCATGGACTGGATATTTTCCAAGACCACTAGAAATGTTCGGCACTAGAAATTATTTCGGATATAATACTGGCACAGCAGGCGCACCATTTATTGGACCCACTGGAATCTCTGATGATCCAGAAAATAGACCAGCATTTTCTACAACTGTGTCATTGGTTTCTCAAGCAACAAAGTTTGTTGTGAGTGGTGATATTGGTGCTGATGAAACAAAAATTAGACCATTTATGCTAGTAAAAACCTCTGATCTCTCTGGAACATATTTGGAACCAGGAACACAAGTCGTTGGTATTACTAGATTGGGAACCTCAAATTATACTTATGAAGTTGAGTTGAGTAAAAATATAGGAGGAAGTGGTACTCAAACAAGAACAGTAACTTTTAGAGATGGAACGTATCCGACTACTCTAAGCAATACTCCTTCTACTCAAGATCCTTCTTTGGCAACATTAAGACCACATGATCATGGAACATTTGAATTGACTATGGGAGATGGATTGAAAGGACCAACAACACATCCAGTAAATGATGTAAGCAAAGGTGATCTTCTCGCTGAAACCTTAACTGGTGCTCTAAATATTACAGCAAATATTGCTAATCCATCACAAAATATTGTGTATATTATTAGGGTTTTCTAATGCCAGTACATTACACACGAGAAAGAACTAAGTATGGAACGCTAACTGGTAGCATCATCGTTTGGCCAGTTGAACTAGCGTCCCCAAATAATCCAAATAATATAGATAACGCAAAAGTACTTCCTGCAGGATATTTAAGATGTGATGGATCAAAATATAAAGCTTCGGATTATCCATTACTTGCAGAAGTTTGTGGAACTGGACCAACATGTAAGTTTGCAAAATTAGATCAAAATGGAGATCCTGTAATTACAATTGGTACGGATGAATTTGTCGTACCAGATCTAGGATCTAAATTTCCTAGACCAGTTGCTGGTGGTGACGCTGGAGTTTTTAATAACATAATCGAGCAGACAAAAAACAATACATTCATCAAAAGATCTGGGATGGGTGTTGATATTTCTTCTAATGTTGGATCTGTTGCTACTGTTACATATAGTGGAAGTTTTATTGTTCCTTCACAAACTATTCCATTAAAAGGTAAGCCAAAATGGACGTGGGGAACTAATTCTAGAACTGATCCAGAAGCAGTTGAAAATGCTCAGATTCATCCTCACATGCACTTCAGTAATACCACAAGAGTTAGATTATATAATAAAGGTGGAGCTACTGGTGGCGTTGTTCCTCTACCAGAAAATATTATTAGTGTTACTGATCCATCTTTGAATCCTAGCTATAATGGCACAGCATTTGTTGGATTTGGTAGTGGTACTGGTGAAGCTGGTGGATTTGCTAGTCCTGGTTATGGAACTGGTTATGTTGCTTTTGGTGGAGCTGGTGCATTTTCTGAAGTTAGAAGATATTCGGTTGATTTAACTAATACAAATGGAAATACTTTATTGACAATTACTTCTATTGTTGGTAATGATGCAAATGGTGGAGAAAGACCAAATAATCCTGGAGAAGGAATATATGTTATTTGGCCAGATGGATCAAAAAGTTCTGGTCCTCTTTTGCCAGCAAGACAAGAATCTGGATTAGGATTGAGTAGCTATGATTCTCAGTATGCTAACTGGAGAGACCAGAGTTTAACAATACCTGAGCAGTATAGAACTGGAACTTTTAGAATTACACTAGAGCAAATTGTTCGAGCAAGAGGAACTGATGAAAATGGTAATCCTACATTAAACATACCAACTGATCCTGCTGGAAATGAACAAAATGCTGAAACTATAGCTCTTAACGTGCCAAACGCATTCGATATGGCGGGAGTCGTTAGAATTGGTTTATCTGGTGGATTTACAAATGATCCAACATTAAGTGGAAATCTAAATGACACTCCAGCTGGAATTAACTACTTTAAATCTGCTAGTACAATTAATATAACTTCTTGGTTGAATGCTACAAAAGCGAGAGATCCAAATAATAATTCTCCTGGTAGCGGACAACCTGCTTGTTGGGCTATGGCATCTGGAAACCTTGCTGGAACAGAGGTTCAAGATACAAATCCAGCTGTTGTTGCAACAGAAGTTATACAACGATATAACTTCTGTAACACTGGTTGTTCCTTTGATGATTTACGATGCTATTGCTTATTGAAGGATGGAGTTTCGTATGATTTAACTCAGAATTGGTTTGGTATTGAAGGAACACGATATAATGATTATACTTCTTTTGCTGGTAGTTGTGGTGCTTTTGGATTTGGTGTATGCGATCGTTGTCCATGGCCAAATACTGGAACGGCAAAGGAAACTTTTAGATATCCAGCGGCAGAATTTCCAGTCGATTGGAAAGGTCTTCCTTTAGATGATGTTCTACCTATAAACTCATATATCACATCATCAGAAGTTTATCCACAGGCAACTAATGTTTATTCTGAAGTTCAGGAAGTTGATTTAGATGGAGATCCAACAATACATGATCATAAAATTGAAGTTACTAGAGGAACTCCAGTTTTCTCCATCGTCACTAATGCTACTTTGATTGAACCAGACAATCTAAATACTACGTTACAGCTAACTCCATCTACTATAGCATCTATAGATGTAGCTACATCACCATTTATTGTTGTTGAATATTTAATAAAAACTTAGTATAAACATGCCAGCACAGAATCCGATCTATAGAAATAAGAGGAAACATTATTATCAGGAAGTTGGTCCTGATATGGTTTCTGTTGGTAGTATTATTAATGTTCTTAAAACTAAACCAAACAAAAAATCTTTTGATTCAGAATTTATACCATCTCAAACTCCTTTGAACGGTGCCACATATTATTCTACGCAAACTGGAAATGCACAACCAGAAAATAACCCAGATTACCAGTATTATGGTTATCTTTATTGCGATGGTTCGGAATATAATATAAGCGATTATCCTTTATTATATTCTATAATTGGAAATGATTATGGAGGAACTCCAAGATCTGATATAACTAGAGATAATGTTTTTCAATTTTGGCCTGATCCAACGATGGGAACATTTAAAGTTCCTGATCTTCTTGCTAAAAAATTAGTTGGATATGGACCAGTCTATGGATCTGGAACTCCAACGATTGGTAATGTTGAGATGGCAGTACGAGCTACTGGCGGATCTTGGTATTTTTCTAAAGATACACAAAAAGGTTATTTTGATCTTGGTAATATAAGAACAACTGGATATACTGATGTTATTGGAACGATTCCAGGTAGTATTATAGGACAACAAGAAGTTAAAGTTCTTCTTGGCGATTCTGATTTAGATGGTGTGCCACAGCACAATCATTATTTGCTGCACTCAGAAGCACCTGCAATTCAAGGATTCCCATCTGGAGGAAATGAAGATCCATACTTATCAAGTTATAGAAATAGAAGTGGAAGACTTGCTGGATTTTCTCCTCCAAATGGATTGAAATTGACTCACTCTCATGCTTTGAGTAAAAGGAGAATTCCAGGAACCAATGTTTCTAGTTATGACATATACAATTGGCAAGGTGGAGACTCTGGTCCTGGTAGCATTAAAACAAATGGAAATTATTATGGATCTGGTCCTTCTGGAAGATTTATTGATGTAACTGAAACAGATCAACCTTTATCAAAAACATTTGTCGAGAGTTCTGTCGTTGGCGGAAGAACAGTTACAATTGGTGGAACACCAATTTATGAGACTTTTAATTACATATATGCCAATCCAGGAACACAAACGTTTTCAATTCCAGCTGGAGTTACTGCACTAGAAATTGAAGCATATGGTGCAGGAGGATCTGGAGGAGTTTGGACTACTGCTGGTGCTAATGGTGGAGATACTGTTGTAACTTTAGGTAGTAGTTCTAATTTGGTTGTTACTGCTAGTGGTGGTAGAGGAGGCGGTGGGGTTCCAGAAAATGTAGTTCCTGGCAGTGGTCCTTATTTGGAGTCTGGTGGTGCTGGAGGAAACGGTGGAGCACTTACTTATTCTGGAACATATGCCAATGCGATAACCATTATCAATAGTAGGCAAACTACAGAGATAGTTGGTGGTCAAGGTGCTTCTGGTAAATTTTGGAATGCCGTTTATACTGGACCTCCAACAGCACCATTTACACAAACAAATACTCCATGGGAAGGTCAGCCAGGATCTTCTGGACTTTACGGTTCTGGGAGCCAAGGAAGATTTCTTGCAGTTGCAGCTCAATTAGATAGAGAAGTTGCAACCGTATCATATCCAAATATAGGTTCTTTTCAATTAGCAAGTTTCGACGCATCAAAATATAAAATTACAGCCGCATACATTGACATGTATGGTGCTAGAGGTGCCAATTGTGATAATTATGGTGGAGCATATACAACTGGAGTTGGTCAATATAGTACAAATGCTGGCGGTTGTGTAACTGGAAGAGGAAATGCTGGAAAATTTTTCAGATTATCTGTAAGACCAGATGGTAATGGCGTAATTGGTGGATCTTTTACTGCTTATCCTGGCCAGGGCGGTAGAAATAGTAGAGGAACTGCTTCATCAACTTATGATGCAACTGGAACTGGTGGTCCTGGTGGTGCTGGATACTTGCAAAATGGTGGTGGTGGTGCAGCATCAACAATTCTTTTTACTGCTTCAGGTCAATTAGTTGCTGGTGCTGGAGGTGGCGGCGGTGGTGGCGGCGCGGGTGAAGGAGCTTGTGGTGATGATGCAACTGGTAATGCCATTAATGATGGTGTTCAAGGAGTAAATGAATCATTATTTACTGGTGCTGGTGGAGCTGGAGGAAACTACGGATGTACTGGTGGCGGAGGCGGCGGAGGCGGCGGTGGCGTCGGAACATCTGCACAAACTGGAAATGCTCAAGGCGGCGGTGATGGTGCTGGATCTGCTGGTGGTCCTGGCGGCGGTGGCGGTGGTGCTGGCGGTCACGGTGGTGGATATGGTGGTGCTAGAGGACTGAGTAGTTATAGAACAAATTATTTTGACCTTGTTTCCAGTGGTGATTCAATTTACGCAGATGGTAGAGTTGTAGGTACTGTTCGTGAAAACAGAAGTTTTTGGTCTTCAGCAGCTGGTGGCGGCGGCGCTGGTGCTTATACAAAGTTTGAAATTCCACAATCAGTTTTAACAGCATCTGCTGCATCTTCTGTTACAATTACTGTCGGAACTGGAGCACCTGGAGTTACGGCAAGTCTTAATAGATTTGTAACTGGCAATGGATATACTTGGAACGAGGTAGCAAATGCCACAACGTCAGATCAAGCATCAAACGGATATGTAAAATTAGTTACAAAAAAATTATTAGGTGAAAGTGGTGGAAATAGTGATTTAACAGTTGGTGATATTGTTATCAAAGCATCTAGCGGAATCGAAATTTATAGTAGTGGAACTGGAATTGGAACTGCTGGTGGTTTTAAATTACCAACTACACAACCACCAGTTGTTCAAATTCTTGCTCAAGGACAGCAAACTGGTTCTGGAGCAACTGCTTCTTGCACAGTTTCTGGATCAGTTGTTACTGGTGTTTCTCTTGGAAATGGGGGAACTGGATATGTTTCAGCTCCAACTGTTAGATTTTTAGGTGGAGCAGGAGCTGGAACTAAAGCAATAACAGAAATAAATTCAAGTGGTGTTGTAACGAGTATTAGTCTGGTTGCTGGTAGCTCTACTGCATACACTAGATATGTTAAATTCGGTGGTCCAGAACTTGAAAGGTTTATTGTTGTCACTGGTGTAGATACAACAACTGTTAAAGAGTTTGGAGTCAAATGTGCCAGAGGAAACAATATTAATGGTGGAGAAAGACCAGATGATAGTGGTGACGAACTGCTTCTTTATTACAATACAGATTCAACTCTCAATTTTCCAGAAAGCAATTTTATTGGAATATTAGTTCCAAGACCATCTGATGATAATATTGCAAATAATTATGATGGAACTGGTACTGGCAACACCGCAACTTTATGGTATACCTATACTTTAAATCTTCCAGAAGATGCTAGAGCTCCTGGAACTAGATTTAAAATTGTTCAAAGAAGAATAACGGCAAACGTGTCTAATGATAATGGTGGCAATAATGATCATTATGGAATTTGTGAATTTCTTTATTATTATGATTTTGCAACAGAACAAAGATTTATATCAACCCCAGGTGAAATCTCTGCAAGTTCGCGTGAATTGGTTTATATTATTGAGGGAGCACAAAATTCTCCATACACTGCTGGTATTGAAGTAAATGATATGACATTTACTCTTACTGCTGGTACGCCATTGAATCCAACACCAGCGTTAGATCCAGTTAGAAGCATACCATTAGTGGAACCATATGCCTTGACTAAATACTTGATAAAGGCATTCTAACCTAAAATCATGAGTATCGTAACGGAATCTTATGTTCCTAAACTAATTTTACAATTGAACTCAATTCAAAAAATTGTAAATTATAAGGGAATCGAAAGAGAAATAACTCACACTTACTGGACGGAACATATTGGTCCCCTGTTATATCCAAACTGGGATACTGATAAGGATAAGTTAATCCAGTTAAATTATTATGATACTGGAGCTTTTCATGCCAAAAGAAGAAAATTTGTAAAGAATTTTACTACAAATGAGTATGAGTGGAAAGATTATGAAATGGAATCCCCAGATATTGAAGAGGGGAAAGTAATTTTTGAAAAATTGAAAGAAGCTTTCTATCTAATGGATAGCATTGAGAAGGAAAGTTTTCAAAAAGATTTGGCAGATGCATATTATGAAGCAAGAAATATTAGTTGGTTCGGAATTCGCCTAGTTAGAAACTTTTTACTTGAAGATTCAGATTGGACCATGTTGCCAGACACTCCAGTGTCTGAAGAAGACAAACCTTTGTGGATCAAATATAGACAAGCACTGCGAAACATCCCACAAGTTGAAGAATTTAATGAACCAATTGATGTTCGCTTTCCCATGTCTCCATTTGATTGGATGATATTCTATAAAGATAATTCTCCAGACAAATCGGAATATCTGGAATCCACGGATCATTATATTAAGTTGTCTGGTTATTATATTAATAATTTTAGAGAAAGAATCGTTAAGTATTTGATGCTAAGACAATCTGTTGCTAATCCACTAAATTATAAAGCATACAGAGATTATCTAACAGCTCCTAACAAGAATAGTCCTTGGTCTGAAGATCAATCAGAAGAAGCAGTTGATAATCTATTGATGCAAATAGCAGAAATGGAGGAAAATAACTCATGATTGAAATTTTTAATTCTCTAGATATACTTGATATTCTTTACGATAGTTCTGAAAAAAATAATTGTGTGTATGTATATTTCACAAATACAAAACTAGATCTATGTGAAGACACTGAATTAAAGCAAAGAGTTTATGAATATTATGAAGAATTTCTACCAGAAGATCTAACTTTGATAATTAAAACTGGTAAAGATAATATCATCAAATTTTCTACTCCAGATTCTGCTATAATTAATGCTAGATCCTGGTTCCCTACAAAAGAACAGTTAGGAGATCTTTCTGACGAATATTATTTTCACTGTCGTGTTGTAGATGCGGATAGCGTAATTTATGAAAATTAAAATTTATACATCCCCTGGATGTTCTTACTGTGCTCATTTAAAAACTTTACTCAAAAGAGCAAATCTTGAATGGACAGAATACGTGGTTGGACAAGATATTCCTGTTGATCAATTCATGGCAGAATATCCACAAGTAAAGGGAGCTCCTTTTACTGTGATTGATGGTAGGCAATATCAAACTGTTGCAGATGTTGCAGTAATGTTATTAAAAGAAGGATTAGTAACAGCACCAAAACGAGATTAATTATAATTTTATTATTATGGAAACAAAAATTATTAAGTTGATTACGGGTGAAGAAGTAATCTGTAAAGTCAGTCATTCATATGATGTTGATAATAACATCATAGGATTCAAGTTTCACTTTCCTTACAAGATTATTGTCATTCCAAATCCAGATGAAAATGGACAAACAAAATTTGATGTGAATTATCTTGCATGGATGGGAGCATCAGCTGATACAGAATTTGATGTGTCTTTCTCTTCTGTGGTTTCTATTGGATCGCCACTACCAGAAGTAGAAGATCTTTACATGGAAAGATATACAGAATATTTGGGTGATCTGAAAGAAAAAGAATGAATTCTACAAATCCATTAACTGTATGGGCAAAAGCAACGCTGCCAAATGGTACAATTGATAAAATCTCTGCATATATTGATACATTAGAATGCAATTGGGAAGAGGGAAAGGTTAGAAATAATGAAAAGAATACACAGTCATTTAATGATAATGTGCGAGACTGCAGAGTATCTGTGTTGAACGATGATTACGTCAATAATTTTATTTTTTCTGAACTAATCAAAGCAAATAATTCTCTTTGGAGATTTTCTATTAATAGTATGGTTCCTATTCAGTATATCGTTTATGAAACCAATCAACATTACACTTGGCATACAGATTGGATGCAATTTGAAAATGGTAGTATTAGAAAATTGTCGATGAGTTTAATGTTAAATCAAGTTGGGATTGATTACGAAGGTGGATCTTTTGAGTTTCAATCACTGCATGGAGAAAAACCAGAGACCGAAACTATGGAATTGAACAAAGGAGATATGCTTGTCTTTCCATCATTAATTAGCCATAGAGTTTTACCAGTAATTTCTGGTATTCGTAAAGTCTTGGTTGGATGGGCATGTGGTCCAATGTGGTCTTGACAGAATTATCTAATTCATTTAAAATCTATCAGATATTTTTAAATTGCGAATGAAAGTCCCCACACAGTATGACCTGACACATCTTCAACTTCAAGCAATCATTCGGGATAATAACATTCCAGACACAGAACTGAAGTATATTGGTGAGCGTGTTTATCCTGAGCATTTCAAAGGTCATCCAGAATTTCATGGGATGCTGATGCACTGGTATCTGATCGGTGGTGAGCACGAGGTTCCTGTGTGCGACATCGGTTCTGTGGATTGTATGGACGATTGAAAAACTGTCACATGGGGTCTTCGGACCCCTTTCTCATGCCCTATACTATTCTCATCAACAGCGAACCGCATGACCCTCACTCTTCGCCCTCACCAGCAGCGTATGCTTGACGCTCTGCTGACCGCCTCTCTGGGTCGCCTGACCTGCC
>Ga0129333_10006122_pt1 | contig 11372 bp, 23 predicted proteins | sample CPB6_08_DNA_FD_94474 | JGI IMG/M metagenome (GOLD analysis project Ga0129333, IMG submission 94474) | Freshwater to marine salinity gradient microbial communities from Chesapeake Bay, USA - CPBay_Sum_0.6_0.8_DNA | ecosystem: Environmental > Aquatic > Marine > Coastal | place: USA: Chesapeake...
CTAAGCTCTAAGAGCTGAAGCCACAGCAGGGGCATCCTATCCTCGTAAATGGGATGCCTCTTTACCTATGGACTACACCGATGACCAGCTCCTTGCCATGGCCATGGCTAACATTGGTGAATATATCACTGACAATTCACCGCAGTACATCCTGATTGAAGACGATCCTCGCAATGAGGATGACTACGATACATGGAGTTATGGCACTGAGCCGTTACCTCATGACCATACTTGGCAACACACATCAATTGATGTGAGTGTAAGTCCAAGTGAGGCCGACTAGTCCAACGGCAGAGACAAGCGACTTAAAATCGCTACAGTCCCGGTTCGAATCCGGGGTCGGCTACCAATCCAACATTACTTAACACCATGCAATTCTTTGCTGCTTTCAAATCTTTCATCCCTGAGTTTCATGCTTACTCAGATGATGAAAAGCGCTATAACATTGGCGCTACTTGGACTGACAATGATGGTCTGCGTGACTATCACAACCTGGAGATGCGGTACGTCCGCAACTCTGAGAAGCTTGCGCTCCAAGGGGAGCCACAGCCTGATGGCTCATGGAAGTACGTCGAGCCCAATGGCAACGTTCATGTGATCACAGCTGAACGAGCACGTCACTTCATGGAGACCACACAAGCCCATGCAACCATGATGTGTGGCATGCTTGAGCGTCTGAAAGATGCTGGTCTCTATAACAAGTTGATTGACACCGAGGCAACTCCCGCTTAACCTATCAACGAAAGCCAAGGACCCCTGTTTACGCAGGGGTTTTTTCTATGCCATCAAACACTGTTGACCTTGACCTTGTTGATCAAACCATTGCACTAATACCAGAGCATGGTTGGACGCAAGTGAGAGAGGCAATCATTACTGCCTTGGTTGATAACATGCCTGGTGCTGTTATCGAACAACTAACTGGCAGCTATGACAACTTTGATCGTGCAGAAGAAATTCTGTACTCTTATTACGAACTACCTGACCGTTGTTATGAATTAATTTTTGATGCATTCAAAATTATGACTGCATCTAATTGTCTTGAACTTCTTAGCAAATTAAACTTAGAACAATCATGATCTGTAGATCATGCAGCAGTAGTAACACACGCGTCACTTGTACTGATCACATACAACCTGACGTGACCAAACGTTACTGCCGCTGTCTTGATTGCGGACATAAGTTCCGCACAGTAGAGCGTTATGAAATTGCCAAGCCTATCCCATTAGAACCACATGTTCTTAGGGGTAGTGCCAATGGCAATTCTTTTTTAACTGACAATGATGTCTTAATGATTCGTCATCTACATCAAAAAGGATTAAGCAATGGTCAGATCGCCATACGTTATGGCGCTAACCGCAGTACCATTTCACGCATCATCAATTACAAAACCTACGCCAACATTAAATGAGTACCAAGCGACAGTTCGATTACAAGATTGGTGATCGTGTAGCAGAACGACCCAAGCCTCATGGAATTTTTACAAGCAACCAACAAACAAGAGAACGTCTGGCTGAGTACAGAAGCCAACGTTACGGAGAAGTAGTTGGCATCACACATAAAACAACTTCTCGTGGTGCCAAACAAAAGTTTTTACTTGTTCGTTGGGACTATCTCAAAACACCCACTGAACATGCCACTGCACGCATCTGTCCTGTGTCAGAGTTAGAACGTCTGACCAAAGAAGTCATTGTTCCTGGTGAATGAAATGAACGTTGAACTTGTATGGGCAACGCCCAATGCAGAGGAAATGATTACGAGAATGGCACGTGTGTCTGCACCAAAAAACCAAGACAATATGGAGACAGCTCCACGATTGCTTAGGTACCTGATTAAGAACAAACACTGGAGCCCATACGAGATGGCAAACATGTGTGTTGAAATTGAAACAACACGCGCAATCTCACCACAAATCTTGCGTCATCGTTCTTTCTCGTTCCAGGAATTTAGTCAGCGTTATGCCGACACCAGTGAACTGGGCTCAGCTCTTATTCCGCATCTACGTAGACAAGATCAAAAGAATAGGCAGAACAGTATTGATGACTTATCTCCTGATATTGTTGGTAATTATTATCGACGCATCAGTGAACTGTATGAAAATGCAGAACATCTGTATCGCGAGATGGTAAGCAATGGTATTGCAAAGGAATGCGCACGTTCCATTCTGCCGCTTTCGACACAGACACGTTTGTTCATGAACGGTACACTGCGTTCATGGATTCATTATCTTGATCTTCGCTGCTCCAATGGAACACAACTCGAGCACCAACAAATCGCAAGAGAAATCAAACGAATTTTCTGCGAACAATTCCCCATCATCGGAGAAGCAGCCTTCTCAGAAGAATGAGGAATCGAAAGATGACGTAAACAACTGGCGATCAGAAGGTCGCGGTTGTTTGTTTTTCTAATTGCTTGATGGCATGGTTGGATTCCACATCCTTACGTGCCACTTTCTTTTTCCTATCTACCAGGTAAACAATCAATGCTTTGTTCATTTGATCTGGCCTCCAGTGACGTATGGAAAGTAGCAGATGTTACGGTACGTCAGGCAGAGCCATGGACGGTGGGCTAAATTCCACCAGGCTTTGTCCTTCTGTGCTTGTTCTTCCTGCTCGTACTTGACACCACGGTAAGTAAGCGTCATAATTCTGTAGCGGTTTATACGGAAAGTATATAATCGTTGCTATATATGATGTCGTTCATCCCGTAACACAACCACAGATCAGTTCTACACACCACTCTTCCTTATGACTGACCTTCCCTTTACCGACCTCAAGGTTTTCGACCCGTATCCAAAAATTGTTTACACGCCAACGAAGGTAGTTTGTCCCAAGCACGGCACACACCCTCACACGATCAGCAGCAACATTCCTGGATATGAAGGCACTTGGTGCATGTTGTGCGCTTTGGAGCAGCTAGGCCCTTCGCTTTCTACAACCAATGACTGACCTGTCCCCCGCCACCCATGCGGTGATAGATGCCTACGTTGATGCTCCCGTGAGCGGTCGAATTGCACTTGCCGCCGCCCTTCGCGCTGCTGCGGATCAACTTGGTTATGAAGTACTGGGCGTCCGCTGCATGGACTGCTCTCAGATCGCGCTGATCGCCGCCGAGCTGGAGGGTGCGCGATGACTGACTTCCGCGCCCTATGCGTTGAGCTAACCGACTGCCTTGAAAAAGCTGACTGGCCGCATAGCTACAAAGTCGTGTTCCAGCAGTGGATTGACATTGCCCGCGCTGCCTTGGCTGAATCAGATGGACCGGCTGTGTCCGATGACAGGGAACCGGCCTCTGTCACTGACACGGTAACTCATCAGCTTCACCGGCGAGCCACAGTCCTTCTGATCCGCAAGGTGATTGATCAAGCCATCCGTGACACTGCGTCAGTTCAATGGCGGGTGGCTGATACCGGCGAGCAACTTGTCCGCGCCAGCGACCTAGTGGCGTGGGCAGATCATATGGAACAACAAATGGAGCAGCTCAATGACTAACCAGCACTCAGTCACTATGTTAAGTGACTTGATAGAACAACTTGAATCAGGCATTGATTGCTATGAGATTAGTACGAGCCAGGCTCTTGCTCGTGCTTACGCCGCAGGTGCTGATCAACAGTTAGAATTAGATGCAAAGTGGCTAGATCACAATGCTCTAAACGAAGCACATCTAAAGATTGCTCCAATGGGCGACGTATTAAAAGAAGCGATGCGCCCCAAGCCGCCAAGCTTGAAGGAGCAGGCTTTGAAAGCATTAGATGATATTTCTATTGCTTCGTTTGAACAAGATGCAGCAAACACTATTCGTTACGCACTGGAGCAGCTCGATGACTGACCTTTCCCCCGCCGCAAATGCGGTACTTAATGCTTACATGAATAACTGTGGCTGGCTAGATGGCCCTCTTGAAAAAGATTATCGCTGTGCTGCCGCCGTTCTGCGTGCTGTTACAAAAGAACTTAAATACTTTGGCATCACTGAGAAAAACATCCTTGCCATCGCCGCCGAACTTGAGGCCCAGTAGTCAACATCACTTCTCACCATGACTTACGACTACAAACAACTGTGCGCTGAGCTGGTTGATGAGCTTGAAGGCTGGGTTGCCTACGGCGATGAGATCGACATTGCCAACGCGCATGTGTTGATCGACCGTACCCGCACCGCCCTAGCCAAGCCCGAGCCGGAACCCGTGGCTTGGATATACCAAGGTGAACCAAGTTTCGATGGGAGTGACTGGCAAGAGACCTGGGAGGTAACCACAGACAAGCGCCTTGCTGAATTCAAAGCAGCACCGGATCAGCCGATCCCCTTGTTTTCTAACTCGCCCCAACGCCAGTAATCCGATTAACTAATGAAACTTGAAATCAAGCTCACCGATGAGCGCTACAAGCAGACAAGCATTGATGAGCCCGGTGAAATGACCACCACTTGGGAAGCCGAGATGGATGACTGCTCAGTTCACGCTTGGTTCAAAGTGTTTGAGAGCGTGCTCGGTGCTGCTGGCATGACCGAAAAGCTGATCATGCGCGGCGCTTGCCAGCTCGCCTTTAACGAGTGCCGCGACTTTGAGGAGATGAAGAAGCTGAGCAGCGACTACGACCTTGACTTCAGCGACAACGCTGCTCCCCAGTAGTCAGACCCACTACTTATGAAAGGATTTAGTTCAACACAACAACACACGCGTTCATCTAGTTATTGGGTTGCTGTCTATGCCAAAGACAATGACGATGAGCCCATTGATATTCACAAAAAGATCTTGACTTATAAACCAGGGCAAGATAAAGAAGTATTGATGACAAACTATTGCAACTCCATCATGAAGATCAACAGAAACATATGGGAGATTTTGGTGCACCAGGGTCCATCAGAAGTTCCTGACTCGGGTGATCAGATTGTGATTCGCCTATCAAGAGAACCATTCAAAGGTTGTAGCCAACTGCAATAGTCCCGAACGGGAAGATGGACCTGAGATGTCCCTAAACTCATTCATAAGCCCAGCTTATCATTCAACTCAACTCAACACCATGAAACTCCTCAAGTTTTCCACAGGTAACGGCAAGCTCAAGAACCGTTTGATCTTCAACATCCCAGCGGGCTATGCATGTCCACACGCTGGTGTATGTAAAACCATGGCTGATCGGGTCACTGGTCAGATCATGGACTTACCTCAGTTCACTGGTACACAAGCAGATGAGTATCGCTGCTTTGCTGCCATGGCAGAGACTAGGCCAACCGTACGTGAAGCACGTTGGCACAACTGGGATCTGTTACGTGAAACCATTCACATGAATGGGAATCAGGCCATGCTCTTGCGTGATCTGATCGACCTATCACTCTTGATGCAGCCATCGAAAAACCTGCTTCGCATACATGAGTCTGGTGACTTTTGGACTGAGAACTACATGCGTGCTTGGATCATGGTTGCACAAGGGCGACCTGATCAAAAGTTCTATGCATACACCAAGTCCCTTGGCATGTGGTTGAATCTTAAGGACATCATCCCACCTAACTTCTATCTCACTGCGTCGCAAGGTGGGACGCTCGACTACCTGATCCCTAAGTACCCTGAGGTGTTCCAGCGCATTGCTTATGTGGTCTACACAGAAGAGGAAGCGCAAGAGCGTGGGCTAGAAATCGATCATGACGACAGCCACTGCCTTGGTGACAAACCATTTGCACTCTTGGTCCATGGCTCCCAGAGGGCTGGTTCAGACGCAATGAAAGCCATAACACAACGGAAAAAAGAAGGCGGTTTTGTTGGATACAGTATCAAGAATAGAAAATAAATCTGTAGTCACTTGCGGATCAGATGAAATCAGATAGTATGCATCCGTCTTTTATCTGATCCATGAGTTACGTTATTGCTTGTTGGCGATGGGGTACACCACACGCTATTACTGCCAACAATGAAACCAATCAGTTTGAGTTGATTCCACTAGACTCTGATGTAGCTTTGAACAAGATCTTTTCCCATCCTTATAGGGCAGGGGCACAACAGATCTTGACTTGGATCAACGACAACGATGAAGACCTCGCCTGTAAAGAACTCTCAATTCAAGATGAATCCAGGTTCCGTAAATGATCGGTACCTTGTCTTTGACCTCGAGAGTGATGGTCTTTATGACAAGGTCACTAAGATCCATTGCATTGTGATCCATGACATCACCGCCAACCAAACTTTTAGTTATGGGCCTGATTGCATTGCTGATGCTATTGCTCATCTGGCAACCGGTGATGTACTCATTGGTCACAATGTGATTTTTTATGACGTACCCGTTTTACAAAAGCTGCATTCATTTGACTGCAAAGCACGCATCATTGACACACTCATTTGTACACGATTGATCTGGCCCAAGGAAAAACTTTATGACCTTGACCTCGAACAATATCCGCAGGTTCCACCGAACCAGCGGGGTGCTGCATCCCTTAAGGCATGGGGATGGAGACTGGCCGATCATAAAATCAACTTCAAAGACTTCTCGGAATATTCTGAAGAGATGTTGGAATACTGCAAACAAGACGTTGCAGTTACCACAAAACTTTGGGCGCACATCGTTAAAGAAAACTATCCAGAACCAGCTCTCAAACTTGAGCATGACTTTGCTCTCGCCATTAACAAACAAATTAGAGCAGGTGTTTCTTTTGATGTGGATGCATGTCTTGATCTCATGGATGATCTACGAGCAAAACAAACACAACTTGAAGCACAGCTAAAAGAAATTTTTCCTCCACTTGAACACCGCACTTGGTTTACGCCCAAGGTCAACAACAAGAATCGTGGTTACACCAAGGGAATTCCGTTTGAAAAAGTACGCTTCGAAGAATTCAATCCTGGATCTCGTGACCAAATTGTTGATCGACTTAAGACTAAGTACGGATGGCAGCCAGAGAAAACAACTGAAAAAGGAAATCCAATCCTTAATGATGAGGTGTTAGAACAACTGCCATTTCCTGAGGCAAAACCTCTGGCAGAATACATGCTTGTCAAAAAACGTCTTGGTCAAATAGCTGATGGCAACAATGCTTGGCTCAAGCTGGTTAATCATGACAGCGGTCGTATGCATGGTGACGTTGTTACTAACGGCTGCGTCACTGGTCGTTGTGCTCACAGGTACCCCAATATGGGTCAAGTGCCAGCAGGTTATTCACCTTACGGTAAAGAATGTCGTTCATTATTTCATGCGCCAAAAGGATGGGACATGATTGGCATTGATGCCAAAGCATTGGAGCTGCGGTGTCTTGCTGGTTACTTAGCCCTATGGGATGGCGGAGAATATGCACGTGTTGTTACGGATTCAGATATTGATATCCATGTGTACAACCAAGAACGTTTTGGTGTGGCTACCAGGGACATCAGTAAGCGTTTGCTTTATGCAGTTCTTTACGGAGCTGGTCATCTTAAAGCTGGGACCATTGTGGATCCGAATGAAAAAAATGAAGAAGCTTTGCGTGAAATAGGAAGAACAGCAATTAATTCATTCATGAAAGGTGTGCCTGCATTAAAGAAACTTAAGCAACAGATCGATGCATCTATTGCTATGCGCGGTCATCTCATTGGTTTAGATAAACGCACTTTATATTGTCGTTCTGCATTTAAAGGATTGAATGTTTTATTACAATCCGCAGGTGCAATCATTATGAAACAAGTTGTTATTAACATTCATGACAACATTGAGTCTGCCCTCACTCTGCCCCATGGGCACGGTTGGGAGCAAGTGCTGATGGTGCATGATGAAGTCCAACTTGTTTGTAAACCTGAATACACAGAACGCATCAGGGATCAAGCCATGCGTGCATTCCCGCAAGCACAGAAATTCTTTGGGTTCCAATGCGAGATTGAAGGCGACTCTCGTGTAGGATCCTCATGGGCTGAAACGCATTAATGCCTCGTCCTAAGCATGACGTTAAACTGCTTTAACACTTCACATCTGATCTCATGAATTACGTTGACGTTTGCGCCATCCTTAACGAGAAACCTCGTGAGGTATACACAAGTGCAACTTCATCTAATCTTTGTGCGGAAGTAATGCTTCCGCCTGTTGGCAACAAAGCTCCAACCATTCTTCAATTACATGTTTACGGGAAAACTTGTGACAAGTTCAAAGACTTTTCCAAAGGAAACCGTATCTACATTCACGGCGCCAAGTTACGATTTGATCTCGAATCAAAAGCGTACTCGCTCCATGGAGGAATTATTGCTCAAGTTACTGAAGCATTCCCTGTCCTCAACGACGTCATCTTGACAGGGCGATGCATTAAAGACATTGACCAAACAGACGCACGTGCTTTTAAAACCACGGCGGATGGTTTAATGATTGCCAACCAAACACTCTCGGTTAACACTGGTCGCAATCAAGCTGATCTGTTTAACTTCTATGCAATTAACACTGCACAAGATAAGTTAAACCAAGCGGAACTTCTTGTTAACTTCACACGTAAAGGAACTGGAATTACCATCCGTGGTCGTCTGGTCACTGACGCATGGACGGATAAGGAGTCCCAGGAGCGCAGGAGCATCACCAAGATTCAACTGGTGCAAATGACTCTGGCACCTAAAGCAAGTGAGTCTCAACCGAAAGTTGTGACATCCCAAACAACTGTGGCATCCACTGAGAATGTTGCTAGCCTATGGGGCGGCAAGACTGTTGAAGAATCAACAGATCCTTGGACGCAAACCTCAGGTGGTGGCTTACCTGATCTCCCTGGTCAGTATGGCAACGCACCCAGCTTTGATGACAACGAACTTCCATTCTAATGACAACGCAAACGCACAATCAATTCACTCTTCTTCATGAAGATGAAGACGTAAAGATTCTGCACGAGTTCAAAGCAGTACTTGCTGATGATGTTATCCAACACCTGATTGATTTCCTCAAAGGGTGTGGATACATCGAAAGCAGTATCTATGAAACCATGCAGGAAATGGCTGAGATGTATTTTGAATCAGAAGAGCAGATTGAATTACCTGCTCAACAAGATACACTCAAAGCTGCTTAATTACTCGTCCTGGACATGACGTTAAACTGTCCACTGTTCACAATGAACAAACTATGACACAAACACCGATTGATCCTCTGACTGATCAATGGATGGATGAATTCCAATCCGAAACATCTGCTCCTCCTTCCCTGAAAACTCTTAACAAAATGACTACGAAAAAAACTTCTGCTCTTGCTACCCGTGGGCTTGATTCTTTCAAACTTTTTCAATCTAAAGAATTTGTTTCGGGGTACCAAAACCTCGTCACTATCCAACCTCTCAACAAGTCCAAGGTACGAGGTTGGTTCGTGCGGAAGTCAGATCTTGACACTTGTGGATGGAACGCCACTGAAGATCAATTTGCTAACGGTTCTGTTATCTGGGACTACAAGCAAACTTTTGGTATGGCTCCCAACACTTCAGTTGAAGAAGGACTCAATTTCACTGAGCCTCGCCTTCAGATCCTTTTACGTTCTCCCCTTATGGTTGAGGAAACCACAGGGATGAGGCAGACGATTGGAACCTTTGAGGATCCAGAAGTTAAGGCCATGTTTGAAAATGACAAGATTGCATCTGACCTTGCCAACAGCAAGGGCGAGATGTATAAGCGTAAGTACAGTGTACGTACAAAATACTTGGTGTACATCCTGACCCAGGACAATAAGCGTGCTCACAAGATCCCCATGGTGCTAACGCTCAAGGGTCTTAATGGCACCGATGTTTCTGACAAGGTTAAGCTGTACGAAAAAGAAATGTCTAAGTGCCTGAGCAAAGCACTGGACTCTGAAGTACCACTGGCATTCAACGAAAAGTTCTATGCCACCACAGTGTTTGTACCTGTGCTTGCCAATGAGATGCGTGGTGCCAACAACGTTGAGATCTGCGCTATTGAATCTTTTGAAATTCCTGATTACAGCTCCCAGGAAGATGCGGTTACTTCATTGAATCGTTTGTCGATTCCCGATGAAGATCGTGAGTCAACCTGGAAGTACCAAGAAATGTTTGATGATTACATTAACATCCACGCAAAACAAGACGCTCAAAAATTAAATGGCTCTTATGGAATGAAGCCAGGGGTCCAAGTTCTTCCGGTATCTAGAATTTCTGATGCAGTTGAAGTTAAATCTTTGCCTGCACGAAACGAACTTACGGGTGAGGACGAAACGCTCTGATGTATCGTTTCCTCAGTTTAATTGATTCTGAGGGTGGGCCAGCTTGTTGCTGGCCTTTTCTTGGATCAACAATGGGTGCAGGTTATGGCCAAATGCCACCGACACCTGTAGGTCGTTTAGCCCACCGTTGGGCATATACACACTTTATTGGCAACATCCCAAAAGGACTGGTTGTAATGCATACATGTGACAACCGTATTTGCTGTAATCCACACCATTTAAAACTAGGTACACAACAAGATAACTTAAAAGATATGAATGCCAAACAACGTCATGGTGTACATCCTAAAAGATGTACACCAGAAAAACTAAATGAAATCCTGCGTTTAAAAGAACAAAACATTAAAGTCGAAGATATTGCGCGTGAAGTTGGTTACAACAAGCGCACTGTGTTCCGATTAATTGCTGAATCTAAACAGAAGGAGAGTATTTGTCATGCATTAAATCCATAGCATCTTTAACCAATCCTTTGATTGCAACCTGGCGCATTGTGGCAATCTTTGTAAGTAAAGTTGCCATTTCTTTCAACTCACTTATTGAATTGCATTCATTAATGGAACGTATCATCTTTTCTTGCCAGAAACCTTCTTCTGGACCCATTTCAAATTGCAACATGGGATTTTATTGTTTCAAATTATTCTACTTCCAACAGTAAACTTGACTAAAAGCTTCCATTTGTGTTAAGGAATCAACACATGAAACCTGAAGAAAAAGCTGCTATCAAAGTCGGCGGTACCACTGCACTTGTAACTGCTGCCGTTGCCCTTCTGTTACCATCTCCTGCAGCATGGGCTGCCGTCATCTATGGATCCTATAGGATGGCTAAGGGGGCGTACCAAAAAGCCAAGGAGGACAAGACGCAGCAAGACTACTGGCGCAACCACTAACTCAACTCAACTCAAACCATGTCAACTCAAACGCAGCTCGAACTCAACACAGCGCAAGCGGCGATCTACACGCGGTCAAACATTCGGCGTGCGTTCCAAGATTTTGATGACACTGAAGTCGCCGGCATTTATTTGCGAGGCGATGATTGCCTTGTGGTGCGTCGCGATGGTAGTGAGCAGACTTACAACAGGGAACTGATTAAGGTTGCCTACACTAACTACACCCACCGTCTCAAAGATTTCTTTTCTTACCTTGGTCCCAATTATCGTGGCCCTAGTGTATGGCATAACAATGCTTACATTCTTTTTAAGGGCTGGAACTACACGCACGCACTCGGACACCTGA
>Ga0129333_10006124_pt1 | contig 11370 bp, 11 predicted proteins | sample CPB6_08_DNA_FD_94474 | JGI IMG/M metagenome (GOLD analysis project Ga0129333, IMG submission 94474) | Freshwater to marine salinity gradient microbial communities from Chesapeake Bay, USA - CPBay_Sum_0.6_0.8_DNA | ecosystem: Environmental > Aquatic > Marine > Coastal | place: USA: Chesapeake...
CTTACACCAAGGTCTCCGCGTCTTGTTGCCAAACCAATGCGTTAGACTCAGCCATCTATGAACACTCGTGAGCTTGGCCAGAATCTGGCGATTCCCGATGTACAGGGCTACCGTGATCAGCGAAATCTCGCGATCCAACGGGTTGGGGTGCGCGGCTTACAATATCCCTTGCGTTGGCGGGCAGATCAAGGCATTCAGCACACGGTCATGCAGGCAGCCCTTGATGTGGCCTTGCCGGCTGATCAAAAAGGCACCCATATGTCGCGCTTCATTGCGCTGCTTCAGGCACTCGGCGACGGCCCTGCGCTCGACCTTGAGGCGATGCTTAAGCTACACCACGACATGCTTGATCGTTTGCAGGCTCCCCAGGGTCAAATCGAGCTGAGATTTCCGTTGTTTTTGAAAAAAACTGCCCCGGTGTCAGGCGTTGAAAGTCTGCTTGATTATCAGATCGCTTTAAAAACAAGTGGCAGTCTGAATCAGGCTTATTGCGAACTTTCAGTGATGGCACCTGTTACAAGTCTTTGCCCATGCTCAAAAGAAGTATCGGCGTACGGTGCCCATAATCAACGCTCGCATTTGCAAATCGAGGTCAGACTCGACTCGACAAAGCTCAAACTTTGCTCCGCAGAAGGATTAATCGAAATCGCAGAGTCGCAGGCATCGAGCGAAGTTTATGGTTTGCTCAAACGGGTTGATGAGAAGCATGTCACCGAACGCGCCTACGATAATCCAAAGTTTGTTGAGGATTTGGTCCGTGATGTTGCGGCATCGCTTCAGGCGACCCAAGCTCACATTGGCGTGATTGCTTATTGTGTACGCGCCGAAAACTTTGAGTCGATCCACAATCATTCGGCATGGGCTGAGTTGCGCTCACCAAATTGGTAGCGCAAGCATCCCTCTTTAGCCTATTACTGTTCGCGCAGGGTTATCGTTTGTGTATGCCGACATCAGTCTCTGAAATTGTTATAGTCCAAAGGGAGATCCTGGATTTCCTTTTTCAACAGTGCGATCGCTGATTGCAAATCATCTCGTTTTGCCCCACTGACGCGCACACTCTCACCCTGAATACTCGCCTGAACCTTGATCTTGCTGTCTTTGATCAGGCGCACCATTCGTTTGGCATCCTCGCTAGCAACGCCCTTGCGGATCGTGATGAGTTGTTTAACCTTATCGCCACCGATCTTCTGAACATCACCACTGTCCAAAAAACGAACGTCTAACTGGCGTTTAGCACATTTTGACCAGAGAACATCACGAACCTGAGAGAGCTTAAAGTCATCGTCGGCATACGCAGTTAGTTCGAGTTCTTTGATTTCGATACGTGCATCGGAGCCTTTGAAATCAAAACGAGTGCTTATCTCTTTATTGGATTGCTCAACTGCATTTTTCACTTCCACCATATTGGCTTCGCAAACGACATCAAAAGATGGCATTGACTTACTCCTTGTTTGTACCGATATATTTTTCAAAAAACATAGCTTGCCCCATTTTTGGGTCGAGCTGGTAGGGCTTGAACCCAGCCTTGAGATATGCGCCGATAGCAGGCTTATTGCCCTCAAGTACTTCGAGGGTTATTTTGCAGCAAGCCTCTCTTAATGCGGCCTGCTCAACATGTTCGAGTAGGGCACGACCGATGCCCTGATGCTGGGCCTTGGGGTGGACACATATGTCGTGAATGTTTAAGAGTAGTTTTGCCCTAAAACTCGAAACACCCAGAAAAGCGTTTACGAGGCCGAGCGCTTCATCGTTGCGATAAGCGAGCCAACCTCGGTAGTGCGCTTGTTTAGCGAGCAACTCAGGAAGGCTTTGTCTTACCCTTTCGTCAAGGCCGTAGCCGCGCCCGCTCGGACCGCTTGCGTAGAGATCTAGCAAATCAATGAGGTCACGGACGTCTTGCGCTTTGCTGAGATCAACAGATCGAATTTGTATTTCGTTCATTAGATGGTTCAGTAAATTAGATCAACCATCGTTTGTGTGCTTCGATACATGCTAACTTTATTCGAAATTTTTATAGAACTTATTAGGGTTCGAATCGGTACCCGACGCCCTTAACTGTTTGAATATGGCGCGGTGAATCAACCGAATCCCCGATCTTACGCCGCAATCGCAAGATATGATTGTTAACCGCCTGCTCATAGCCTACGTAATCCCTGCCCCAAGCTGCATCGAGCAGCTGAGACCGGCTAAAGACGCGCTGGGGTTGACGCATAAAGCATTGCAGCAAGCGAAACTCGATGGCCGTCAGTTCAAGCACTTCCCCATCACGTTCAACACGGTGGCGATCCGGGTCGAGCAGAAGGCGACCAGCGCGTAGTTGTCCAGGTGGGCTTTCATTATCCAGTTTGCTGCGCTCGCTTCCACTCAAAGAGGATTCTTTACTGCTTGATGCCATTGGCAGGATGCCCGCCTGGCGCCTGCGTTGAACGGCGCGGATTCTTGCCAACAACTCGCGGGCGCTAAAGGGTTTGACCAAGAAATCGTCGGCACCGAGTTCGAGGCAAAGCACGCGGTCAAGCTCGTCTTCACTCCCGGAAATCATAATGACTGTGGCCTGATTGCCTCGGGCGCGCATCCACTTGAGCAGTTCGACGCCATCAAGTTGAGGCAGATTCATATCGAGCAGCACAACGCCGGGACTTTCATTGATGAGAAAGCTTTGAGCCTGAAGACCATCCTCAAATTCAATGATGTCGAGATGACGGGCTCGCAGCTGTGCTGCCAGCAAACGCCTGAAATCCCTGAGGTCTTCGACAAGCATGATGCGACTGTCTTCTTGCATGCCACAAATGTTGCGGGTTCTCTATCAATTTGGTCAAGCGCCTAAGCGCTCTCGCGTCTACTTGGCGCTCATCAATCTTCTTTGGTGATGCCAAGGTGATGAAAACGTGATCGAAAGACGATGATCTTGAGAGCCAGATGTGAAGGTTTGGCGACTGTCGAATTTCATGATTTGCGCTTCATTCAACCAGGGAGCGCAGCCATGCAATCACAAGCCAGGACAACCGCCGCCATCAAAGGGCGCGTCATCAACCATCAAAATAATGAGCCTTCTTCAACCCAAACCAGCAAGATCGAGCAGCGTAAATCGAAGCCAGCCTCCGAACAAGAGGGTTTATCAACTAAGCACTCAGACCTCGTTGTTTTGTCAACCAGCAAAGGGTTTCAAGCAAAACGCCTGGCAACGCCATCCTCAAGGCATGGTCTAAGAAGACCTCTTGGTGAGGCCTACGGTCTGCTTGACCTCGATCAACACAAGAACCGACGTGACGCTGATCGCGGGGTCGAGGCCCTAGTCGATCTTGCTGCCGGTGCTGATCGCGAAGCAATTTCTGAAGGTCACTCAGAACCCGCAATTAACGCTGAAAACAGCGCGTCCGGTGTTGATCCCGCCGACAACTGCGCGATCGACACTGGCGTTATCGCCTACGCATATACCGATGCTGATTCCGATACGGATGCTGTCACCGATACAGACACCGATGCCGAGACTGACCCGTTGGCCGAGTCCACACGACCAAGCGTTGACATCAGCCATGAATTCTTCCCTGCCCGCTTGGAGGAACACCGCAAGGCACTCATGCGAATGGCGCGGCTTCGCGTGCGCAGTCACGAATGGGCCGAAGACGCTGTGCAGGAAGCACTTATTGCCGCCTACCAAAGTCGGGGAAGCTATAGAGGGCGCGGCTCGGTCCGATCCTGGTTACGGGGCATTCTCGATCACAAGATTCACGACCGTTTCCGTGCCGAATGCCACTACGTTCAAGCAGACTGGATTGATGACGACTCATCTTCTGCTGAGGAGCAGCTTGATTGGGCCGCTCGATGCGGTGTGATGGGGGTACGCGCGAATGAGGATCCGATGGAAATCTGCTCCCGGCGGCAGCGTCTTAATCGGGTCGCCCAAAGTCTTAGCGACATGGCGCCTGGCATGCGAGACGCCTTCGTGTTGCAAGTGGTTGAAGATCGTCCATCCCTTGAGGTGGCCAATCGTCTCGGTATTAGCGAGAACAACTGTTGGATCCGCGTTCATCGGGCGCGCAAGAAGCTATTGATGCAACGTGAGGACTGAAATCCAAGGCAAGATAGATGTCAAACATCCCAAGGTCACGATCATTGCCAATACGGACTGAGGGGCGTCGATTGGCGATTCGCGCTCAAGCGTCTCGGCCCTTTTCGCACCATGGAGTGAGTTATGCGTTACCGCCGGCTTGGATCAAGCAATCTGAAAGTATCGGAGTTGTGTCTTGGGACGATGATGTTTGCCGATCAAACCGATGCGAAGGAGGCAGCTGCAATTCTTGCGGCTGCCAGTGAGCAAGGTGTGAATTTCATCGATACAGCCGATGTCTACAGCAAAGGCGCTTGCGAGACCATGCTGGGTGGGCTATTAGCGGGGCAGAGGAATCGGTGGATTCTCGCCAGCAAAGTAGGCAATGCGATGTCTGATGACCCCAATCATCGGGGCTATGGCCGTGTCTGGATGATGCGCGCGCTTGAAGATTCTTTACGTCGACTGCAAACCGACCATTTGGACATCTGGTACTTGCATCGCGACTGGGACGATACGAATTGGGAAGAAACCCTTGGGACGATTGCCGATGTGATTCGCAGCGGAAAGATCCGCTATTGGGCGATCTCGAATATGCGTGGATGGCGAATTGCTCAGCTTGTTGCGCTTTGCGCTCGGATGTCGGTGCCAGCGCCGAGTCTTTGTCAGCCCTATTACAACTTGCTCAATCGGGTGCCTGAGGTTGAAATTCTGCCGGCCTGTCAGGCTTTTGGTCTAGGCGTGGTGCCCTATAGTCCGATTGCAAGAGGGGTGCTCAGCGGCAAGTATCAGCCTGGTGTGAAACCGAATGATGAGAGCCGCGCCGGTCGACTCGATCGTCGGATGATGCAAACCGAATGGCGGGAGGAATCGCTTGCCGTTGCTCAGCGACTGGCTGTTCACTGCGCAGAGCGGTCGTGCACGCTTGTGGCATTCGCAGTGCAGTGGCTGTTGGCAAATCGGATCGTGAGTTCGGTGATCGCAGGTCCTCGAACGCTAAAACAATGGAACGATTACCTGCCGGCGATTGAGCTGTCGTGGACCGATCGCGATGAGCAACTTGTAGACCTACTTGTTCCGCCTGGCCATCCCTCAACCCCGGGCTACTCGGATCCGCAATACCCGTTTCATGGAAGGCAGCTTCAGGTCAGATCTGCTGACCCAAATTAAGCGATCTTCAACACACTTTGCAATGCTTAATCTGCGCAAAGCTGGTCTCGAACTGCAATACGTCGCTCGAACTGCAATACGTGACTCGAGCTGCAATACGTGACGCGAGCTGCAATACGTCGCTCGAGCTGCAATATGTGACTCTAGCTAGTACTACGTATCGCTAGCCGCGGCTGCCGTCGGGCGTATTGAATCAAACCTCCACACGCCCGAGCAATAAGTACTCCATAAGCGCTTTTTGAATGTGGAGACGGTTTTCCGCTTCATCCCAAACGACCGATTGCGGGCCGTCGATCACCTCCGCGCTGACTTCTTCGCCACGGTGGGCTGGAAGACAATGCATGAACATCGCATCGTGTCGCGCAACCGCCATCATTTCTGGATCGACGCGCCAATCGGCAAAAACTTGCTTTCGAACATCGTCTTCGGTTTCAAAACCCATCGATGTCCACACGTCGGTGCATACCAGATCTGCATCTTTGGCAGCTTGCATCGGATCGTCAAAGTGCTTGAAGGACGTCGCCTTCACGCCGGCAATTGATGCATCAAGGCTGTAGCCTGGGGGTGTTGAAATATGTAAGTTAAAGTTAAGCACTTCAGCGGCTTGCGCCCAACTGTTAGCCATGTTGTTACCGTCACCAATCCAGGCCACTGTTGCGCCTTTGATGCTACCGCGCTTTTCCACCCAAGTGAAAATATCTGCAAGCACCTGACAGGGGTGAAACTCATTGGTAAGGCCGTTGATGACAGGCACTCTTGAGCGCGAAGCGAAGCGCTCGATAATCGATTGCTCAAAGGTACGAATCATCACCAGGTCACACATCCGCGAAATTACTTCCCCGGCGTCTTCGACAGGTTCCCCACGACCAAGTTGAGAGTCTCGGGTGTTGAGGTAAATGGCAGCACCACCGAGTTGGTGCATGCCGGCTTCAAAGGAAAGTCGCGTTCTGGTGCTGGCTTTTTCAAAAATCATCACTAAAGTTCTGTCACTTAGAACGTGATGTGGGACATAACGTTTAAACTTTTCTTTGATCAGCGTGGTTCGTAAAAAAAGATATTGCAACTCGTCAGCTGCAAGATCATTGAATTGCAAAAAATGCTTGACGGCTTGAGCCATGAGAGATTCTCCTGGTTTTCGCTTAATGCTTCGATTGCAGGTGAAGCCGTATTAATGGGAGCAAGCGTTCGAGCAGATAGTCAACATCGCGTTGATCGAAAATTAAGGGTGGTAATAATCGGACCACCGAATCGGCGGTTACATTAAAGATAATTCCTTGTTCAAGACCTTGTTTCACAAGGCTTGCTGCAGGTCGGTCGAGTTCGATGCCAATCATCAGGCCGCGCCCACGGATTTCAACCACGCCTTGCTGACCCGATAGCCCGTCGCTTAAGCGTTCGTGCAAATAGGCGCCAACGCGTTGAACATGATCGAGTAGACCTTCATATTCGATGGTCTGTAGGGTGGTTAGTGCAGCGCGCATTGCCAAAGGGTTGCCACCGAAGGTCGTGCCATGGTTACCCGGTTTGAAGGTTTGTGCTGCAACACCGCGGGCAACGACAGCCCCGACAGGAACCCCGGATGCAAGGCCTTTGGCAAGCGGCATCACATCAGGGATAATTTCTGCCCATTGGTGGGCAAACCATTTACCGGTTCTACCCAGACCGCATTGAACCTCATCGATCATCAGCAACCAACCCTGCCGGTCGCAGATTTGCCGTAGTCCCTTCAAGTATTCGAGCCGAGCGGGGTTGATACCGCCTTCGCCTTGGATCGCTTCAATAAAAATAGCACACACATTGGATCGATCTCGGGCAATTTGCTCGATTGATGCAAGATCATTAAGCGGGGCTCTTACGAAACCTTCAACAAGGGGTTCAAAACCTTTTTGAACTTTTTCATTACCTGTTGCCGATAGGGTGGCAAGCGAGCGTCCGTGAAAGGCTTTTTCGTAGACGACGATTTCTGGTCGATCAATGCCTCTGTTGTGACCATAAAGCCGAGCGATTTTGATTGCTGCCTCGTTGGCTTCAAGGCCCGAGTTACAGAAAAACGCATTATCCATGCCCGAGATTCGGGTCAAAAAACCAGCGACAGCTTCTTGCAATGGAATTTGGAACAAATTTGAACTGTGGATGATTTTTTGAATCTGGTCGGTAAGCGCGGCAACGAGTCCCGTGTGCGCGTGGCCGAGTGTGTTCACGGCAATGCCCGATAAGGCATCGAGATATCGACGACCTTGCTCATCGTAAAGCCAGACCCCTTTGCCATGGCTGAAGGCAATCGGTAACTGGGCATAGGTCGTCATCAGGGCAGATGCTTGGCTCATGGTGGTTTACGCCTTGGTCGCGGCGTCCAGAAAGTATGGTGTAAAGCTCGCATTCTATAATCGCAGCATGTGTCAAGCTGATGATCGTTGAATGTTTCCCCTCGAATCCAAGCCTTCATTCCACATCTTGGGGCTAACTCAGCGAGGTCGAGTCTTTCGGCCCTCCGACTGGGCAGAGCGCCTTGCAGGCATCATGGCGCAGTTTCGCGACCCCGATCAAGCAAAAACCCATTCAAGTGCCGCGTCAGGCCCGGGGCAATCAAGTGCCTATTCTCCGTTCGTGCTGCCCGTCTTTGTGGCGCATCCTGATCGGGGTAGCACCGACAGTCGAGACGCAATTCGGGCCGTTCTTGTTAGTGGGCGGCTTTTTGAGATCGAGCCACTAGCCTATGAGTTTATGCAGCAATTTGCAATCGACAATGAACTAATCACCCAGGGCGTTGATGATCTGGGTGATTGAAGAACATACGCTACTTCAAAACGCAAGCTAATTACGCAAAGTGCAAGTCACTTTACGCGATTGCGATATTCACCGGTTCTGGTATCGATTTCAATTTTGTCGCCGATCTCGACAAATGCCGGCACTTGCACCTCAAAACCCGTTGGTTTCACGCGAGCGGGTTTCATTACCTTGCCTGATGTGTCGCCTCGAACTGCAGGTTCGGTGTACTCGACCTCGCGAACAAGGCCTGTCGGTAGTTCAACCGAAATTGCCCGACCGTTGTAGAAAATGACTTCGCAAGGCATGCCGTCGTCCAAATAGTTCAAGGCATCGCCCATGCTGTCGGCTTCAACTTCAAATTGATTGTATTCAGCGTCCATAAATACATACATCGGATCGGCGAAGTACGAGTAGCTAACTTCTTTTTTCTCAAGCACCAGCACGTCCATCTTCTCGTCGGCCTTAAAGACAGTTTCGGTGCCAGAGTTGTTTAGAAGGTTTTTGAGTTTCATCTTCACAACTGCTGCGTTGCGGCCTGATTTGTTGTATTCAGCACGCAAAACCACCATCGGGTCTTTGCCCAACATGATGACGTTGCCGGTGCGAATTTCCTGCGCGATTTTCATGGTGACACCTGAAGATTAGGTCGACAAAGCCTTCAATTATATGCGCTTGAATGCTCAATATGCTTTTCAATCATGTGACAAAGCCGCTGATCAAGCCGCGGAAGGCTGTTGCAGTGCGCAGCCCACTGCCTTGCCATGGCTTGCCATTCTTGATTAAGTTCGTGCAATCGCATCAGGCTTGGTTGAGGTGGCGCTTCGCCAAGGCCCCAGGCTTTTAGCGCTTCGCGCCAGTACGGCCATGCGAGGTATGTGTCTAGCACGAGCGACATCCGCTCGAGAAGTGCGTTGAGCTTGGCCCTTAAGGTCTCAGGTTCTTGACGATAAGGCTGCCAGAGCCATGGTATCCCGCTTCGCATCGCTTGAACCCAGCTGTCCTCGCCGCGTACAAAAAGTAGATCACACGCGAACATTGTTTGGTCCCACTTCCATTGGGAGCAGGGTGCCATCACTTGGATGCTGATGTTGGATTCTTGAGTGTTGCCTGCGCGACTGCAAAGAGTTCCTACGCCGTGAAGGCCGCAAGCGGCGTTAGTACCAAACCCTTGATCTTTGCGAGCAAACCATTGTTGCGCGAGCGCTTCGGTTAGATGAATCCTTAGGGGTATCGCAAGTGCCCTCAACCAAGCTTCAAGCGGTGCATCTTCGTAGACATAGGCAAAAACTCGAAGCCGCCCGTCATCGGCCTTGGCCCAAGGCAAATGTGTCGGCTTAGGTGCAAGCAGCGGTGTCGTTGTCGGCGAATGCATCGCTGCGGGTGGATCGCCCGGCAGGCCTCCAGAATCGGCTGCAAAGCCTGGGAAGCAAAATTGTTGAACGACGCCGTCAGCCTTATAGGACTTGAGTCCATGGAAGTCGCTTACCCATGTTTCTGCGCTTAGGTAGTCCAAGTGAATCCATAAGGCTTTAGGAATCTTCGAGTCCCCGTTGCGATCACGAAGTTGTTCACGGATACCTCGGGGCAGATCACAACCGAAAGCGCTGATGATGACGTTCGGAAAGCTCCCCAGCTGAGCCTCTTCAGAGGGCCAGGGATACCAGGGGACTTGATCAATTTGCGGGTCAGTCAGTAAGCTCGCCAGTCTGTGTTGGTCGCAAAAGATTCGCATCGACCAGGCCTTGTCGCGGGCAAGCGATCGAACTAAACGGAGACAAACCCCAATATCTCCAAGGTGATCAATGACCTTGCAAAAAACATCGACGCGAAGGCAGACCACCAATGCTCCTTCTTTTTAGCGCAGCTTAGGCCTTGTGATTTGCGTCTTCTGGCGCCCCAAATAAGGAATCAAGCTTTGCACGCGCGCCGGACTTGCTGGCCGCCGCCAGCTGGCGTTCGGGATACTCTTCTGCAATCCGATCTTCCCAATAGCTAGCTGGATTCGGGGCAGCACAAAACCGCTCCCATACCGCGGCAGGTACCGAACGGTAAAGCTTCATGCCACCATGGTTGAAAGTCAATTCGAGTTCTTGTTCTGCCGCCTTGTAGCTTGCGGTGCGAATTGCCCCACTGCTGAAACGCTTTTGCTGCATGAATCAGACTCCTTCTGTTTTTCAAGGCTTTCTTTGGCGCTGACTCGGGCATTATGCGCGAAGGAGGAAGGAATAATGTCATCAATCATTGAAAATCTAGCGCTGCTTCGGGACGGAAAAACAAGGGCACTTGAACTGCTTGCCCAAGCTAAAGAAGCGGCTCAAAGCCATGCTGCATTGAATGCCATTGCTTGGGTCGATTGGGATCTCGCTGAGCAGGCTGCATCCAGGTTGGACGAACAGCGTACCGGGGCCTCGAGCGGTGTGAAGCCACCCCTTGGACCATTGCATGGGATTCCCATAACGATCAAGGATTTGTACCAAGTAAGGGGTACGCCTTTGATGGCTGGTACGCGCGCGGCTTTGCCCGAGCTGGGTATGGACGAAGCAATTGCCGTGTCACGTTTGCGGGAAGCGGGAGCGCTCATTTTTGCCAAGACCAACATGCATGAGATTGCACTGGGCGCAACAGGCGAAAATCAATGGACGGGCGACGTCTTAAATCCCTTCGATCACGCACATCAAGCCGGTGGTTCTTCGAGTGGTGCAGCCGCTGCAACCGCGGTTGGGATTGGTTTTGCCGGACTTGGCTCCGACACCGGGGGTTCGGTGCGCATTCCAGCTGCGTTTTGCGGGCTCGCAGGTTTTAAGCCGAGTTTTGGTGCCATTCCATTGGCCGGTGCGCTGCATTTGAGCTGGACATGCGATCACGTGGGCCCACTTGCCAAGACGACTGCCGATTGCGCCTTGCTCTACGAGGTTATGTCGCAGCGTAGTGCTGCACATGGTGCTGTTGGGAGGGCACCATGTTTTGGCGTTCCGCAAGACTGGCTTGCACCGCGACTTGCTGATGATGTGTCGCAAGCCTTCGAGCGGCAAGTGGCAAGCCTGCGCGCAAAGGGCGCGGAAATCCGCGAGGTCAAACTGAAAGCGGTGCTTGATCGTGCCTGGGCTTGTTATAGCGCGATCGTAAGGCCGGAGGCGGCTTGGATCCATCGGGCTGTTCTCGCCCACGGCGGTGAGGGGTTTTCCGAATCGGTGCTCAACCCGATGAAACTTGGCGAACAAATGTCGGCATTGCAGTATATCGATGCGATGCAAGAACGCGAGGCTGTTCGGCGCGACTTACACGCCTGTCTTGCCGACCTAGATGCCCTCGTCATGCCCACAACCGCGGTTGCGCCACCGCGTCGGGGTCAAACCACCGTGTCAGTGGCCGGGGGAACC
>Ga0129333_10006126_pt1 | contig 11370 bp, 11 predicted proteins | sample CPB6_08_DNA_FD_94474 | JGI IMG/M metagenome (GOLD analysis project Ga0129333, IMG submission 94474) | Freshwater to marine salinity gradient microbial communities from Chesapeake Bay, USA - CPBay_Sum_0.6_0.8_DNA | ecosystem: Environmental > Aquatic > Marine > Coastal | place: USA: Chesapeake...
AGCGTCCCTGTACGATTTAACCTTGTCGTCGTGCTCGACGATTGAGATCGGTACGGCGCCAGATTTACGACTGGAGCTTAGTGGCGCTTGGTTGTTATACGATTTTATTGAGCGTTGGCGCACACAGGGCATCAGCATCAGCTACCCGCAAGGTGTCCCGCCGACTTTGCAGCTCGTGACGGAAACCTTGAGTGCAAATCGCTCCGATTTTATTGAGCCGGAAAAAAACTTCCGTCCGGTCACGGCAATTGGACGTAATGTTGTGGATCAGGGGCGCGCGGTTCGAGCGGGACTCGCGTTCGTAGGAGAGCTGCTCTCGCGATTTACGCGGGGTCTGTTCTCGCCGCGTCATTGGCGTCCCACATCGATTGTTCGGCACGTTTACGACACCGGTATTACGGCTGTCCCCATTGTCTCACTCATTGCTTTTCTAATCAGCGTCATTATTGCGTACATGGGCGCACAGCAACTACGCCAGTTTGGTGCTGATATCTTTGTCGTAGATTTGGTGACGGTAGGGGTATTGCGTGAGCTGGGCGTGCTGCTCACCGCCATCATTGTCGCGGGGCGCTCAGGCAGCGCGTTTGCAGCCGAAATAGGCGCTATGAAGCTCAATCAAGAGATTGATGCGCTCGACGCAACAGGTGTTCAACCCATTGAAGTTTTGATCCTGCCACGCTTGATTGGGTTGATTATCGCTTTACCACTACTCACCGTGATCGCTGATGTCGTCGGGGTGCTGGGTGGGGCGTTACTCTGTCATTTACTGCTGGATATGCCTCTCGTTCAATATTTCCAGAGGGCGGAAGAGTCGATCGCGGCGTGGACCTTTTGGGTGGGCATCATTAAGGCACCAGTCTTTGCCGTGCTGATCGCGATGGCGGGCACGTATCGTGGCTTACAGGTGCGAGGCTCCTCACGCGAGCTTGGGCGATTGACTACGGTCGCTGTCGTGCAGGCGATATTTTTGGTTATTCTGGCAGATGCATTATTTGCCGTCTTATTTATGGAAATCGGGATCTGATGCGATCTGACCGTAGCGAGCTTGGCCTTAATGCCGAAGCACCTGCAGTGCAAGCGACGGGTGTTGTTAATCGATTTGGGGCGCAAATCGTCCACGATGGACTTGATCTAACGGTTAATCGAGGTGAAATCTTTGGTATCGTCGGAGGATCTGGATCGGGTAAAAGTGTCTTACTCAATACCATACTCGGCTTACGTCGTCCGCAGGCGGGCGAGGTGCGAATATTTGGTATTGATCTCAATGCGCTCAATACGGCGCAGCTACGTATCGCCAAGCAATTGTATGGCGTTACCTTTCAGGCCGGTGCTTTGTTTAGTTCGCTAACAGTATTGCAAAATATTCAGCTGCCCATGCTTGAGCATCTCAAGCTTAGTGCGCGTGCGCTTGAGGAGCTGGCTATGCTCAAATTGAAATTAGTGGGTCTGCCCGTTGAGGCGGCCCACAAGTATCCCGCACAGCTCTCGGGCGGCATGATCAAGCGTGCCGCCCTCGCGCGAGCACTAGCGCTCGATCCGCCACTTTTGATGCTAGATGAGCCGACCTCCGGTCTGGATCCTATTAGCGCTGCAGCGTTTGATGAGCTATTGGTAGGCTTGCAGCGCGAGCTTGCGCTGACTGTCATTATGATTACACACGATTTGGACAGTATTTTTCGTACCTGCAATCGCGTGGGTGTCATTGTTGAGCGTCGACTGGTTGCGGATGAGCTAGCAAAAATTGTCGATCATCCGCATCCTTGGGTTCAGGCCTATTTTCACGGTGATCGCGCTCGTCGCTTTGGAGCCATACATGGAACGTGAAGCCAATTACGCTGCTGTCGGCGCCTTTGTGTTGTTCGTATTGGCGCTCGCCACCGCACTGGTGTTTTGGTACTCAGATGCGCGTGATTCTCGTAGCTTCGAGCGCTATGAGGTGTACTTCGAGGGCTCGGTGAGCGGTCTGACGGTTGGTAGTACCGTTCGTTATCTGGGGGTCGATATCGGGCGGGTCGTTACGATGCGTATTGATCCACGCAATGCCGCACGGGTTCAGGTGATCGTTGACATCGACGAGCAAGCGCCTATCTCGGAGAAAACCGTGGCGGAGTTATCTTTGCTTGGTGTGACAGGCCTGCTCTACATTGATCTATTGGGCGACGCGGGGACCAAACGATTAGCTGCGGTGGTCGCCGGCGAACGCTATCCAGTGATTCGATCGGTCAGATCGGGATTTGATGTCATTTTGAGTGGTGTACCGGAGGTGATGGGGCGAGCTTCAGAGGTGGCGCAGCGTGCCAGTCGTCTACTGTCGGATGACAATATTGACGCGCTATCGAGCGTCATCGCCAATTTAGACGCTGCGAGTCGAGTATTACCCGAGACCATGCAGGAGGTGGGTGCGCTCACCAAAGATTTGCGGGTGATCGCTGGCGATTTGCAAGAAGTGGCAGCAGGGCTGCGCAATACGACGGCAGAGACAGCTCCACTTATCAAAGATGTGGTCAGACGCGTAGATCAGGTCGCTGAGAGTATGGCTCGTACCAGCGCTCGACTCGATCAATTGCTTGCGGAGAACGCTGAGGGGCTGACAGAGTTCACCCGACATGGGTTACCTGAGATCGAGAATTTGACGCGCGAGAGTCGTGCGGCAGCCGCAGAGGTGGAAGCCTTGGCACGCAGTCTGCGCGAAAACCCGTCGCAGTTATTGTTTCAGCCTGCGCCACGCGGCGTTGAGGTACCAAAATGAGTCAGATAAGACGACGACTTGGGATCGCGTGGATCGCAGCGCTGTCTTTGACTGCGTGTGTATCAGGTTTTGAGAGTCGTGCGCCGGTGGCGGACGTCTACGTTTTGCGCCCGTCGATCGAAGCGGCTCAGTCACTGCACGATTTACGAGTCCAAATTTTGCCGGTGCGCGTTCGCTCTGGTTATGCGACCGATGCGATTTTGCGTTCCGGTCCCGATCGTACGTTGGATGTACTGGCTGCCAGTCGCTGGCCAGATGTCTTGCCGCGCATGTGGGAGGGCTTACTGGTCGATGGTCTCAAAAGTGCGGGTCTGGGCGATGTACTCGAGCCACTGTCATCGGCTCGCGCCGATTGGTTAATTCAGGTGGTTATTCGACGTTTTGATTTGGATGAGACGGGGTCGCGTGATCGAGCCGTGCGGATTGCGATGGATGTCGCCGTGCTTGATCGTACGCGTCGAGAGTCGAGATTAAGCTTCGCTGTCGAGACCCAGGTGCCGGTGACCGAGAATCGCATGCGGGTCATTATCGCGGCGTTCGAGCAGGCAAGTGGTCAGATCCTCGCCGATATCGCCCAACGTCTAGGCGAGACAGATTGGCGCCCAGCGCCAGTGTCATAAGCGAGGGCCAGGCTCGTAAATAAGCTCGAGGCAGAAAGGCGTCACCCATGCCCTGTGTGTATAGGTTAGGTACAAATTTTACGCTGTACAAAAACTTGACATGCGGGGGAAGTTCGGTAGGATAACCCTCGTCAACCGTCCCTTCTGACGAGTGACCCCCGTTTGGGCGGATCGAAAGATCCGCCCTTTTCTTTTTGCGCTGTCAATGCGGATTCTCTCGGCGAGTGGCCGGCCTAGCCCATCTGTTCCACTTGTTGTTCAACGAGAGCGCTCAATTCCATCCATCTCTCTTCCAACTCAGACAGAGTCTGCAGACAGGTGGAGAGTTGCTCGGCGAGTTCATGGACGTGTGGATTTACCTCGCTGCCGTACGCTGCTGGGTCTGCCAAACGCGCCTCTAAGGACATCCGTTCCGCGCCCAATTGTTCCATATTTCGCTCAATACGAGTTATCTCAGTCATTATTGGCTTCAGATTCGGCTTTTTAGGGCGTGCGGGTGTCGGAGTTTTGACCCGATGGCTTGGGCTCGATAGCGTCGCGGACTCGGTCTGCAGAACGCGCCGATAATCTTCCATGTCACCCTCAAAAGGTTTCACTTCGCCCTGCGCAGTGACCCGCCAGAATTCATCACACACGCCAGTCAGCAAACTTCGATCATGCGAGACCAGAATCACCGCGCCGGTAAACTCCTGGAGTGCCAAGAGCAGTGCATCGCGCATCTCGTGATCAAGATGATTGGTCGGCTCATCGAGTAACAGTAAGTTCGGGGCCTGCGCCACCAAGATCGCCAGAGTCAGACGGGCGCGCTCACCACCTGAAAACTGTTTGATCGGCTCGAAGACTCGATCATCCCGGAAGCCGAAGTGGCCAAGATGAGCGCGCTTGGCCTGCTCGGTCCACGACTGGACTTTGTTGCCCCCTCGTCGAGTCAGTTCCAAGAGCGCAGAAGCCTCTGCATCGAGTTGCTCCACTTCGAGCTGAGCGAAAAATCCGATCCGTAAGTCGGGGGAGGCGAGTCGCGTTCCAGTGAGTGGGGCGAGTTCGCCCGCCATGGTACGCATCAGCGTAGATTTGCCGGCGCCATTACGTCCGAGGAGCCCCAGCCGATGGCCCGGTCGCAAACTCAAGCTCACATCGTGGAGGATTTGTCGCTCGCCATAACCGGCCGACACGCTCTCTAAGGTCAGTAGGGGAGAAGGCAGCTTATGCGGTGCGAGAAACTGCCACTCATAACTGCGTTCGCTATGTTGCGTGACCAGCTCGGGCAATCTCTCTAGCCATTTGATCCGACTTTGTACCTGTCGCGCTTTGGTGGCCTGGGCACGGAACCGATCAACGAAATGAGTCACGTGCGCGATCTCGCGCTGCAGCTTGCGGTTATGAGCTTCGGCGTGCAGGGTTCGCGCCGCGCGTTGTCGCTCAAAATCGGCGTAGTTACCCGTGAAAGAGCTCACCTGCTCGCGCTCAATGTGCAGGATGCGGCCCACGATGGCATCCAGAAAATCCCGATCGTGTGAAATGAGGCACAGGCTACCCTCATAGCGACATAGCCACTGCTCAAGCCAGAGCACGGCATCAAGGTCGAGATGGTTGGTCGGTTCGTCGAGTAACAGCACATCGGAGCGGCACATCAAGGCTTGCGCCAAATTGGCTCGCATCCGTAACCCGCCAGAGAATTCCGTGAGGGGTCGATCGATGTCCGTGGCGGAGACGCCTAAGCCATCAAGCAAAGCAGCGGCTCGACTACGGGCGCTGTAGAGACCGGCTTGCTCGGCCTCGGCAAGTGCTTCGGCTTCGGCCATGCCATTTTCCGCCGCGCGCGCCACCTCGATGCGCGCTTCGGCTTGGCGTAGGGCCACGTCGCCATCGATTACGTAATCGACCATCGGCCGCGGCGTATCAGGCAAGGTCTGCGCCACACTGGCGATACACAAGTGAGTGGGAACCTCGACCTCGCCCGCATCCGCGGTCAACTCACCGCGCAATAAGGCCATCAGAGAGGATTTTCCGCTGCCATTGCGTCCCACGAGACCCACTTTCTCGCCGCGCAGGATGCTAAGGCTCGTCTGTTCGAGCAGTTGTTTGAGGCCTCGACGCAGCGAGACATCACGCAGGTGGATCACCCGCGAATTCTACGAGCTTGTGTATGCTTGCGGCGTGCAAATCGAGGTGTACTCCGATCTGATCTGTCCCTGGTGCTACCTGGGCTATGCGCGTCTGGCTGCCGCGAAGCAGGCGCGTCCGACGGCCGATATCACGGTGCGCTGGTTGCCGTTTGAGCTGAATCCGTCGATGCCGGTAGAGGGGCGAGATAGACGCGAATATATGTTAGAGCGGTTTGGCGACCTATCCAAGTTTGATTCTGCTCAGCAGCAGTTAACGCAGCTGGGCGAATCTTTGGGATTGCAGTTTAATTTTGAGGCTATTGCGCGTTCGCCCAATACACGACGAGCGCATATGCTGCTTGAGAAAGCCTCGCCATCTTTGCAGACACCATTGCTAGATCGGCTTTTTCGCGCCTACTTTACCGAGGGCAAAGATATCGGTGATCAAGCAACATTGATCTCTTTGGCTGAAGAGGTAGGGCTCTCTCATCGAGACGCCGAACAGACGTTGTCTGATGCGGATTGCGTGCAGCAAGTGGCTTACCTTGAGCAGCAGGCGCGAGACTGGCAGATCAGCGGGGTGCCTACTTTTATTTTTGATCGTCGGTTTGCTTTTTCGGGAGCACAGCCTTTGGATGTTTTTTTCCGTGCTATTGATGCTTGCCAGACTCAAGCAGATATGAAAGAGGCGAGTCGCTGACGTATGGATCCGTTCGCGCTGACGGGACGAACAGGCGATCATGTTATCGACGTCTCTGAATTGGGCTGTCGCCTTCACGCGAGGGCTGCGGAAGCCTTATTGCATATGCGCGAGGCGGCGGCAGAAGAGGGGATTGATCTCAGGGTCGCTAGCGGTTGGCGAGATTTTTCGCGTCAGCGCAGCATTTGGAATGCGAAATATCGCTTGGAGAGGCCCTTACGTAACTCAATCGGCGAAATCATTGATGGCTCGACACTCTCGCCGCTAGCGAAGATAGAAGCGATTTCGCGGTGGTCGGCGATGCCTTGGACGAGACGTCACCACTGGGGTACGGATTGTGATGTGTATGATCGTGACAGGTTGGAACCTGACGCCGTGCAGTTGCTGCCCGAGGAGTATGCGCCGGACGGGCCGTGTGGCCGCTTACATGCGTGGCTACAACGGCGTATGCATGACTTTGGCTTTTATCAGCCTTATCGCACAGATCGCGGTGGGGTGTGTCCTGAGCCTTGGCATATCAGTTACGCGCCTGTAGCGCTCGACTGCGAACGTGAGCTGACCGCCGAACTCCTCGCGCAATTGCTCGATGAGACGAGCCACTATGATCATTTACGGATCGAGGGTTACGCGCCGTTACGCGCCCATTTGGACGAGTGGTATCGGCGCTTTATCGGTGCGGTGGATTCACCGCCGCAGACGCTCGGCTCGTCCGCGCTTTAGTGATCGAACTGCGCGAGTACCGGCGTGTGATCAGAGGGTCGTTCAGCTCGGCGCGGCTCTTTATCGATCCAGCTTCTTAGGCAGTGCTCGGCCAGCGCAGTGCTCGCCAGAATCAAATCAATACGTAGGCCGAGGTTGCGACGGAAGCCGGCGGCTCGATAATCCCACCAACTGAAACTGCGTTCGGCTTGCTCAAAAGAACGAAAGACATCAACGAGGCCTGTCTCCATCAGGCGCGTGAGCGCCGTACGCTCAGGGTCACTGACCAGTACTTTGCCAGCCCAAGCCGCCGGATCGTGCACATCTCGATCATCGGGTGCGATATTAAAATCCCCCAATACAATCATCGGGTTATTGCTCGGGCCCAATGCGCTCAACCAAGTGCGTAATGCGCTCAGCCACGTCAGTTTGTACTGATATTTATCGGAGTCTACCGATTGACCGTTAGGCACATAGAGATCCACGACCGTCAGCCCGCGCGTTTTCACGGCTAGCACGCGTCGTTGAGGATCCTCAAAGCCCGGGATATCACAGCTGAGCGTTTCGATTGGATCACGCGACAGGATGGCGACCCCGTTGTAGGTGCGTTGGCCTGAAAAAGCGACCTGATAACCGAGTTCCGCGATGGCCTCGGTGGGGAAGTCCTCATCGACAAGTTTGGTCTCTTGCAGCGCGATGATGTCCGGCGCGTCGTTCCCAGCGCCCTGTAGCCAATCGCGCAATTGCGGCAGGCGCACGCGTAGGGAATTCACGTTCCAGGTCGCTATCGTGGTGAGCATGACGACAAGATTAATGGACTACGCGTTAGGATGCGCGTTTTGATGCAACTGTGATCGATAATCCAGTGCAATTGATGATCAGGTGGGCTTCATGACTGAGCGATTTGATTTGGTGGTGATCGGCGCGGGTAGCGGGGGCTTAGCCTGTGCGCAGCGCGCCGTTGAGTACGGCGCTAAGGTTGCGATCGTTGAGGCAGGCCGGCTTGGCGGAACCTGTGTCAATGTCGGTTGTGTGCCAAAGAAAGTCATGTGGAATGCCGCGCAAATTGCTCACGCTCTGCATGATGCGAGCGACTATGGTTTCGGCGCCTTGGAGGTCAGTCATGACTGGGCTACCTTACGTGCGGCACGTGATGCGTATGTCGCACGGCTTAATGGAATCTATGCCAATAATTTAGCAAAGAAAAAGATCGAGCTCTATTCAGGGTGGGCGCGTTTGCTGTCGGCGAATACAGTGAAGGTAGCAGACGATGTCACGCTAGAGGCCGAGCGCATTGTCGTCGCAACCGGTGGACGTCCTGCTATGCCGCCAATCCCTGGTGCGAACCTCGGCTTGTCCTCTGATGATTTTTTTGAGTTGGCAGAGCGGCCACAACGGGTTTGCTTGCTCGGCAGTGGCTATGTCGCAGTGGAATTTGCAGGTGTGTTAGCGGCGATGGGTAGTGAGGTAAGCATTGCGTTTCGTCAGGACCGAGTGCTGCGTCATTTCGATTCGATGCTCTCTGAGGGATTGATGTCGATCATGCGTCACGAGGGGATCGCGTTACATGATCATGCGATCCCTCGCGCGCTTGAGCGAGATACGGATGGGAGCCTGCGGGTACTGCTGCAGGATCAGCGCGTGTTAGGGCCTTTTGATGCGGTATTTTGGGCGGCAGGCCGCGATCCGATCGTTAGTGATATTGGCTTAGAGCGTGCGGGCGTCGCGTTAGATCCACGAGGTTTTATTGCCGTAGATCCGTGGCAACAGACCAATGTATCGAGCGTGTACGCGCTGGGAGATGTCACGGGTCATGCGCCCTTGACGCCCGTGGCGATCGCGGCGGGTAGGCGTTTGGCGGATCGTCTATGGGGTGGCATGTCAGATCGACGGCTCGACTACAGTTTGATTCCCACCGTGGTGTTCAGTCATCCGCCGATTGGCACGGTGGGCTTGAGTGAACAGCAGGCTATCGAGCGTTTTGGAAACAAAGAAATCAAGATCTATCACTCAGGCTTCGTGCCGATGTATCACGCGCTCACTCAGCGTAAACCGCGTGCGGAAATGAAGTTAATCACCCAAGGTCACGAGGAGCGAGTGATTGGCTGCCATGTGATCGGAGCCGGAGCCGACGAGATGCTGCAGGGATTTGCTGTCGCTATAAAAATGGGGGCCACCAAACGCGACTTTGACGATACGATCGCCATTCACCCCACTAGTGCTGAAGAACTGGTCACCATGCGCTGATTGTTTCTCCTAGCAAGAGCGCACGCAGATAGTCAGGGCTAATCAGATGGCAATAGCGTGTGCCCCGAAAGCGGGCAGGTGCGTTGGCATAGCGGGCATCGTTCCAATCGTTTTGCATGCCCTTGGCTTGGATGATCAACCGGCTCGCTTCTTGTCTGACCATGGCATAGGGCTCCAGCCACACCGGACCCTGATTAGTCACGATATCATCTTCAAAAATAAGCGACTCACCCGGCACAAAGACGATGGCTGCGCGCTCCTCGTCCGTCATACTGGCGATCACCTCCTCAAGAATTTTGGTATTGACGCCTCGACAGCCAATATCGGCTCCCGCTACCTCTGCGCCGTATACGGTCTGTAAGTGATCCGCCGTTTTCATCTTGCAGGAGATTTGCATGACCGCACCGCCTTTTGAGCGTTGTGGCCAGCTGTACTGAGTGGTGACCAGTGGATCGATTTCCGGCTTCGATTTGGTAAAGGCTTCAAAATCTTCAAATACATTATTTGATGAACGGATTGAAGTGCCGACAATCCATTGTTGCGCTTGAGTACAAAAATCTGGGCTAACCGCCTCGGCTGCATGGAGCCCGTCTTTTGGGGCAACGAACGCTCCCAGTATCACCAAAACCCAAAATAATCGTTTTCCCTTCATTGGCGCATACATACGTTCCACTCCCCCCAAGTCCGGTTATATCCCGTAGCCGAACTGTGACGGGCTGTGTGATCAGGCGCAAGCGATGTCGCCGCTGAGCTCCATTTCCTTGTCCGCAGACTGCTCACGCGAGTGTGTTGGACGGGAGAGAATCCCTCGCTCACCTAAAGTAAAGGGCTGGGACCGATGATGAGTGATGCAGGAGTCTCTAACGTGCGATACAAGGGAGGGTGGCTAGCCTGCGTGATGGTCTGGGGGTTGGTGGGTTGCGCCCAGCCTACGGGCTCTATTGATGAGAGCTACGCCATAAAATTTAACTTGTACTGCACGACCTGCGATGATTTTCTGCAATGTCGGCCAGAAACTGATCGATCCGCAGCCTCTGACAACTACACCCTCTATCGCTTACAGGCCAAAAGTGCGTGGGGCCAGATTGCGACGATTTGGGACTATCTGATCGCGCGAATCCGCCCCAAAACTTCTGACAACCGACCCCTGAGCATTTATGAGGATGTCAACGGGCAAAAACGTCTTCGTATCGAAGGCGCCGAGGCGCGGGTAGATTTAAAAATGGCCACGATCGTGATGCCAGACGCTCGGATCGATATGCGGGATGGGAAATGGTATTCGGTAGGGGGAGGCGCGTTAGGTCGTTGTGAGGCGATGACTCGGCGCGAGGGCTACGCGTTTGTTCGGACATTACTTGGGAAGGCGCCTTTATGAGTTCCGGTATGGGTGCCGGTATGAGAGCGGGGCGGATCGCCTTACTGGTGTTTCGTTACCTACTTGCAGTTTTTTTTCTAAGTGCTGCGATTAATAAATGGCAGCAGAATTATCTTTTTTCGGACAAGCTGTTACGCATATTTACAGAGCGGCTGGCAGAAATAGACCCTGAGAGTGTCGGCGCGCTTTTTTTAGAGCAGATCGGCATTCCCTATTGGCAGCCGCTAGCTTGGTATGTGTGTTGGGGTGAGACTTTGATCGCAATTGGTCTGCTGCTTGGGTTGTTGACCCGTGTCTCATCAGTGGCCGCAATGTTGATGATGCTGTCATTTGCGGTGGGGGGTTATTACGATGCGTCTTTGATTGTTTTGACTCTTCTGTTTCTGCCATTTGCCTTGATACGAACTGGACTCTGGTTTGGATTAGATCGGCGCTTTAATCAAAGATACCCGTCGGTCTGGTTCGGTTAGTGAGTGCAAGCGATATCCGCTAAGGAGAAAATAGTGAGCGAAAGATTTGGCCCGATTGAGTTAATGCCGGGTGTCAAAAGAACGCATGTGCTCGCATATCTCTGGGCGGCATTTGTCAGCATTGGCGTCTTTACTTATCTCACAGCGCTACAGCCTTATCTGCTCGAGGTGAACATTGGTGTTCCCGCAGAGCGGCGCGGGATTGTGTCAGGTGATCTTCAGTTCTGGCAGGAGATCGTCACTCTCTTGATGGTCGGGTTTTTTGGGGCTTGGTCAGACCGAGTGGGGCGACGCATCGTCTATATCACGGGGTTCACGCTCGCCGCGATCGCCTATGCCGCTTATCCCTTTGCCAATGATATGGGTCAGTTGCTCATCTATCGGCTTATCTTCGCGGTCGCGGTG
>Ga0129333_10006127_pt1 | contig 11368 bp, 11 predicted proteins | sample CPB6_08_DNA_FD_94474 | JGI IMG/M metagenome (GOLD analysis project Ga0129333, IMG submission 94474) | Freshwater to marine salinity gradient microbial communities from Chesapeake Bay, USA - CPBay_Sum_0.6_0.8_DNA | ecosystem: Environmental > Aquatic > Marine > Coastal | place: USA: Chesapeake...
AAACAAGAATTGGTTGGCCACGCCACGCAAAACTGTGCGTAGATAGTTTACAAGTCTTGCTACATTGATACGATCCAACGATGTACCACCAGCAAGAGCACTGCCTGTGCTCGATGCTACTGGAATACGAGTCTTTTGACCGTATGAAACAATGCCTGTACCCGACAGCAATGTAATTGGATTTAAACGTAGTTCATACATTGCATCACGAAGTTGCTGACTGATACCAGTTCTTACGAACAATCCAGAATTACTGTCAATGTAACCAATGGCATTAGCATTGTCTACTAGACCGCGGCGTGTTCCAGCTGGAGCAAACCACTGGTAGCTTAGATTGTCGCTATGCAAGAATGTGCGTAACATCATATGACTTGCAGGAACTGCAATTTCATTACCAGCAAGATCTGTTGTTAGCGCACCTGGGTAGAATAAGCCAACATATGGGTCTTCAACAGTTACAGACTTGTTATAGTTTGTAATATCTGTGATTGTTGCTGGAAGATTCATTGGAGTATCACCAATGATAAATCCAGTATTAGCACGATCATTGTTTAGCATGGTAAGATTGCTAATCAACTCAGGATATCCAGGAGCTGCTAGAAGATTAAATGCATATCCTTCTTCGCGAATATCTGTGTTACCATCTAATGCTGCCTTCATTGCCTGAACAATAACCTGACGCTGTGCATAATGACCCATGTAAGGAACACCTTGAGCGTTGGTTGTTAGTTCAGAAACCCAAGTTGAAGTCTGAGTTGGCATTGTACCAGTAAATGCAGTGCTGTTGAAGTAATTTACTACATACTTCTTAACACTGTAACCACTACGACGTGTGTTAAACAACAATGTTCCACGTGGGTACAAACGATAATCAGGTGCATCAAGATCAACATAGTTGCTGGTTAACAATCCCGAAATACTTGGTAATGTACCAGTAATTGGATCTGTTGTTCCTGTGCTATCCCAACGAGCATCAGCAAAAATAATTCCGTTTTGACTGGTACTGTCGCTGTTATCGATTAGATCCCAACCGCCGGCGGTCGAGTAACGATATAACTTTGGATAATTTTCTAGATCGCCACTGTCTAGCCATAAATCGCCTGGAACTAGAGCAGAACCAGCTGAACCACTTTGTGTAACTGGAGCAGTTGGGCTAACGATTACACCATTAGGATCAGTAGCAGTTAGATTGTAACCACGAGGATCTCTAGTAACGTTACGATAGCCTCTCCAACCGGAACTATCACAAACCATGATATCAACTTGGGTGGCGTCGTTAAAATACCACATTGTACCATTGGCAGGAGCAGTTGAAGGCTCAACTGCGCTGAATGTGTATGTGGTCTTTCTCCAATTGGTCAAGTTGATTGTTCCTGACACAATGTTAGAAATAACACCCGTAACACCTGACGTAAATCCAGCAGTTGCAATCGGATCACGTGAAACTGTGGTGTTAGTTAATGTAACAATACCACCGGAACGATGCGTAATACTGATTGCACCAGAAGATTCAACTAATGCTGTAACATTAGGAATACTTGCGGCTAACAAAGCTGCCACAAAGTCGGCAGCAGTAGTTCCGCCCAAAGTACAGGTATAAGTTGCTGGTGTTGCAGTTCCAGGAACACTAACAGTAACACTAAAAGTGTCTCCTGATGTAAAAGTTCCTGGTGCCGAACCAGTAACTTTAGTCTGACCGTTTGCAGCCAATGTGTAGATACTGTAACTTACTAAACCAGCATTGGTTGAATCATACTTTACAAAACCCGAACCGGCAGCAATGTTAAGTCCACCCCCAGCTGGGTCAAGATTGTACAAAGCATCAAAGCCGTTTAGGTACACTGGCATGGAAATCGAGCTCCATGTTGCTGTAGAAGTAGAATATCTCTTTACAACAAATGAGGCACCACCACCTTGTGCGGTAGTTTTGGCCCAAACACTCTTAGGTGGACGGCTGACTGGATCAAATACAGACCAAGCAGGGAACGCTGCAAATCCACCAACGTTAACTGCGGCACGACCATAATTGGCGTTAGCGATACCGATACTAGATAGATTAGACTGAACAGCTGGAGTAGCAGTTCCTGTTCCTGTTCCTACACCAGTTGCAGTAAATGTAACACCAACGGTATTGGCGCTAGCACCAATTCCTGTAAAGTTTGTTGTACCCAGTGTTAAAATAGTATAACTATTACCAACTACAAAACTTCCTGCTGTCACCGGAGCAACAGTAGCCGATGTAACTGCACAAGCTGCTGAAGCTGCAGATGTACTAGCAGCGATACCTAGTCGTCCAGTACTTGTAACGCTGGCGCTGATACCGGTAATGGCCGCAGTATTAATTAAACTGGCCAAAGCAGCCATAGAAGTGATAGCACTAGCAACATTAACAGTTGTCCCGTTGAGAACAAATGCACTTCCTGCTGGTAAATTAACTGTTGAAGTTGTGCTTTCAACAACATTAATGCCGTTAGCCCAAGCTGCGCTACCTACTTGTTGCCATGTATTTGAATTGTCTTTGTAATAGACATAGTTGTTACTATCAAATACAACAACTGCATAAGTTCCAATAGAACCAATGGAACTTCTAGGCTGTGTGGTTCCTGTTACGCAATCAGCAGCACTGGTAATCAATATTGGATTAATTGCATTAAACGAATTTGTTGATCGATTATACTCAAATAAACCAAATTGACTGGTGGCTGTGTCAAACCAAACAGTATTATTAGGTACTTTGCCTGTTGGACGAATCGAAGTTCCAACTAGTTGCTCTAGATCAACATCTGCTCGCATTACCCATACACGATTGCCCAAACCCAATGCACTGTAAGCAGCCATTAGGCCGTATTCATTAAGTTCGTTGCCGTGTAAGGCAGTACCGGTACTACTTTGACGGAAGCGTGGATATCCAAAAGTTGTAGCTAGTTCGCGTTGACTGCTGATACCAAAAATTTTGCCAGCGTTGGCTTTGGTAGTTCCTGATGCAATTGCACCATTAATTAATTTATTTTCAGAAGTTGCTACTAGTACAAAAGGAACCGTACCAACCGATGTTGGTAGATATTGGCTTTCGTCGGTAACTGTAATTTCTAATCCTGGGGATACTAATGCCATGGTTTTAGTCCTTTTCAAACGTGGTTGTAGTTATTTATTTTTTCTAGATAAAAACAAGGCAGTTAGAGGTCCTTTCCTAGGTCCTTTCCGGAATAAGTAATAAATGCAAAGAAAAATCTGTCCTGTGTGCCGGCAACATCCTGTGGCGCTGAACTACTATAGAAAACAGCAACCTTACTATCGTACAACCTGTACAGGTTGTATACATCGAGGCCGTAAAATTAAAACTGACGTACCAAATTGGTTTCGTTCGGGGTACAGAAAAAAAGATCGATGCGATCGCTGTTCATTCAAATTTAAATTTTCTGAACAATCCAATGTGTATCATGTAGACGGAAATACTGCAAATGTCAGCTGGAGTAATCTTAAAACTATCTGTTTGAACTGTCAGCAAGAAATCGCAAAATTGCCGGTGCCGTGGAAACCCAGCGACATTAAACCAGACTTTTAAGTTGTGTGTATAATTGCTCTATGGAACCGTTGTTGTCAATAACCGAATCAAAGTTTGTGCCCACCCATGCAGTTTCGCTAGGGTGAATTTGATTTTCAGACAGATATTCAACTGCATGAAAATCGCCATGATTAGCCTGTACTGCAAAATCGTACCAGCGTGGTAATGGTCCACGTTTTATCCAGATCACACGTCCGCCTTGCCTGCGCAAAGCTGCAATTTCGTTGGGAAATCTGCAATCACTAATTACCACATGATCTTGTGTTTGGCGCAGTTTGTTTTCAACACTAGCCACCCAGATATCGTCGTGGAAATTTTTTCGTAGTACGTCAGTACCCCAATACTGTAATACCCATCTTGGTGTAATATTCATCCCTAAACGATGACTCCACCATTCATCTTTTTGTTCGCGCCACTCGCGGCTTTGTTTTGTGCGGCCCTCGAGCATTTCTCTGTCCCAACCAAACACGCTGGCCACTGCGTCTTTGAGTGTGGCAGCAAAACTTTCGCGGCGAAATTCGTGAAAGTTAACCAAATAATCGGCCGCAGTATCTTTTCCTGAGCCAATAAAGCCACATATTCCAATAATCATTGAATCACTCCAAGCAATTAGAGTGATTGTAACAAAAACTTTATAAGTGTGTCAACTTACACACCGTACTTGTTTTTACGACGTTGAGCTATAGGACTGGTAGTGTTTGTGCTTGGTAGTTCTTCGGATCCTCGTCCGGTTTGCCTACTAGGTTTAACGCCCATTATTTTTTCGGCTCCTTTGCGTATTTCTTCGTCAGCCGATGAATAATCGATCATGTTAAAATCACTACCAATGGTGCCACGCTTGTCCATATCTCGGTCAGGACTACCTGCTAAAGCTACACCAAATCTGTAAGCCAGATAAGGGTTAGCATTATTGTTCAATTGATCGTATTGAGTTAAATTATTAAGGGCCAACTTGTGCATGGGTCTCATGCTTTTTCTTTCTTGACCTTCGTTTATTATTTCGTTGATTTTCATTATCCCATGATCCAAGTTAAGGGCTGGCCGCCGTCGATGTAGTTCTTAAGATCCTCTTCGAGCTTTTGCATTTCGGCTTGTGCTTCAGACTTTAATGTATCACCGTTAAGACTAGTACCGCCCTGAGGCCCGGCAATTTGTGCAAACTTACTACGTGCTTCGCCAAGTATCATTTTGCTAAAGCTGTAAGCATATTCACGCAACCAAGGCAACGCCATATGGTCATTAAGTAGCATGACATCGGGCTTATAATTATAAATGTGCAATAAGACCGATTCTGAAGGAGTATCGCTGGTAGGGCTCCACACCTGAGTAGCACTTAGATCAAAACCAGAGACACTGGTAGCGGCTAACTGTGCTTGTGCTAGCACCGTGATAGTTTTATTCAAGCCGTCAACACTTTGTATCTGATAACTGCCGTTGTATCCGTTTATACGACAATTGTTGATGTATATACTATTACCTACGCTAACGTTCCAAGCATCGTTAACAGTGATAGTTATAACGCTGCCTACCGTTTGTCCACTGGCCGTTAATGATTGCAGTCTAACGTAAGTGTGGCCGGTGTTAGGTATTTTACGAACTAGTGTGAGTTTTTTAGTTACAGAATTCCAATGGAAATTGATAAAACCGCCGAACATACGCATGGCTTGTTCTTGATATTGAACAAACAACTCATAATTAGTAAGCCCGCCTACACGACCAGCTACTAACATGTAGGTGTTCAAATAGCCCGAAGCAAATGGTTCAAATTGGCTGGCTGTAGTTCCTGTTACGCTACCAATACCGCGACGGAAAATTTGTTTAACCGTCATGATTTCTCTTGGAAGAATGTATTCTTGTGTTTCGGGTAACAAATCTAGAAACGCATAACTTTCTTCAACTGAATTTTGAGAACGCTGTCTATATTTGTTTAGAGCCGAATCAATTGCAAGATTAAAGTGCTCCGAATCTAATTCAACATCAACAATGCCGTCGGCCAATCTAAGACGAACGTAGTCAATGATTTCGTTTCGTTGGTTTTCTAGCGCATCTAATTGAGAGCTGTCAAAGGCAATTGGGCCCGGGCCCCCTAGGCTATCTGTTTGTAACGATTGTGTTAAGGGCTTTAACCCAGATTTAATTGTAGCCATGAATTATACAGTCCTGTTCTAAATATTTAGCGCAGGACTGTATTAATATCATGCTGTTTTCAACAGTAGTACATCAGTACTGATACGTCCGTTGAGTTTGACTTCAACCGCCTTGATGTCCTTGATAAACGTGCGTAACGCTACTTTACCTGCTTTAGCAAATTCCTTCAACTGTTCTTCGGGCTTACGCAGGGTTTTGGCTACACTTTTATCTTCGTCAAATCCTGTTATCGAAGTACCCTTGATGCCGAGAGCCTGAAAACCGGCCGCAACATACTTGCCCAATTTACGAGTTTTGTTATTATAAACCCAAAGCTCTTGAGCTCCGATAATATCAGCCGGGTTAATACTGACAATTTTTAGAGATTTGTCGTCCTTGGCATACTTGAGCTTGGCGACCAGTTTTTCCTTGCTAGGAGCTTTGCGAACTCGTGCCTTTTTAGCAGCCTTTTTAACGCCTCGATATTGCTCAATGGCTGTTAGCAAATCATTAATCCAACCAATTCGACGCTTAAAGTCAGCAGCCTTATAGTGACCGTATGCTTCTTTTAGTTGAGGATCTGACTTGGCTTGGGCTTCTTCGAGCTCATTTTTGCGACGCAAAAACAAATCTTCATACTTACCCAGTTGACTTTGTACTACGTTTTGAGCAGTGAGCCAGTCGTAAGGCTTAAAGGATTCAAGGTCGTCGTACTTGCCTTCGAGTTCACCAATAAGCTCAGACGTCTTTTCGCTTAGACGATCTTGAATAGTAGGACGATTGCGTACCTGTTCGGGTGTGGCAACTACTTCAACTTCTTCGGGCTCAGCCTTGGTAATTGCCTGTGTAATACATTCGTTAATAAATTTAATATGACGCTCACGCATGGGCATACCAGCGCGAGCTGCCATAATCAAACTACACGCGGTAATAGGAATAGCTCGGTCTGGGCTACGTTCAAACGCCCGAATTTCATTGCGTGAAAAATCTTTGCCAGATTTGAGCCATTCTACCACATACTTTTTACAGTCCTTTTGACTGTAGTAATAATTGTAGTAATAGAAACTACGTCGTAGAAAATTATCAAACTGGTCATCGGGCCAGTCTTTGGCTTCGGCAGGCCAAACGGGTTCACTGCCGGTGTATTTCTCATCAGCGAAAATCGGATTCCGAGCTTTTAGAGATTTGGTTTTGATTTTAATACCGGCAACAACTGGCATATCATGCTCCAAATGTGTGAAAGTGCACTATTATAACGCATTCGTTTTTGGTTGTCAATTGCTATTTTTTTAGCTAAATAAAGGTACAGTCTGCCCAAATTTTGAGCATGTTTATTTATAGATAGGATCCTATAGTGCCCCGATTATCCCTTTGGAAAGACGGAAAACACAGCCAAGACTACAAATTTTTCGATCGCAGAATTTCGGAAATGTTTACCCTTGGCGGTACCGGAGTTATGATTCACAAATACTTAGGACCGTTGGATCAGGGCCCTAGCTCGGATGCCACCAAACCTAGGTATACCAATCAAAGTGAGCGTAACATTCAAGACCTGCTGTTTTTAGAAAACCGAGATCGAAAATACGATACTTCTGTATACAGTATGCGCGGTGTCTATACAGTCAGCGACAGTGACTTTGACCTTAGTCAATTCGGACTTTTCCTACAGACTGGCACATTGTTTATTAATTTTCATATCAATGATATGATCCAAACGTTGGGTCGTAAGATAATGAATGGCGACGTACTGGAGCTCATGCATCTAACTGATTATGAAACATTAAACCCGGATTTGCCAGCTGCACTTAAGAGATTTTTTGTGGTAGGAGATTGCACCCGTGCAGCCGAAGGATTCAGTCCAACTTGGTGGCCACATATATGGCGTTGCAAAATTAATCCACTGGTTGATAGCCAGGAATACAAAGATATTTTAAACAATATCAAAGTCGGCGACAACCAGTCAACTCCAATAAAAGACATTATCAGCACCTATGAAAAATACATTGACATCAACGAATCTATAATTGCTCAAGCCGAAGTTGAAGTTCCTAAAAGTGGGTATGATACTGAACACATTTATCATAGATCGTTTAATGGTAAAACTCCTGACTCTTCGGTTCCGGGCTATCTCAGTGGCGACGGTCTAACTCCAAATGGATTGCCTGTGATTGCAGGAATCAGTTTTCCGGCAAGCCCTAGCCAAGGCGATTATTGTTTGCGCACCGACTATATGCCTAACCGTTTGTTCAGATACGATGGCAAGAGATGGATTCGAATTGAGGACGCGGTTAGAACTAATCTCACACCAGGCGAGAACGATAACAAAACATTACGCCATAGCTTTATCAATAATCAAAATAATTTTATTAATGCAGCTGGTCAAACTCAGCCCGAAAAACAAAATCTACACGAAGTTTTAAGACCAAGGGCAGATAATTAACATGAACAATTTTTTCTATTCAGGACAAATACGTCGTTTCCTTCAACAATTCATTCGCATGCTCAGTAATTTTCAGGTTGAGCTAGGGCAAGATCGCACTGGTACAAAAAGTCTACTACAGGTTCCAATTTACTATGGTGACAGTAGCAGACAGGCAGCCACTATACTAAGAAATAATAGTGAAAACAGCATGCCCAGTGTTCCAGCAATGAGTGTGTACATTGGAGCACTTCGCTACGACCAACGACGATTACAAGAGCCCTTTCATGTTAGCAAAGTACACATTCGCGAACGAGCTGTAGATCAATCAGGTAATTTAACTAGTCAACAAGGCGACCTGGTCACAGTAGAACGCCTTATGCCTGTGCCGTATACGCTTACACTTAAATGCGATATATGGACCAGTAATACCGAACAAAAATTGCAGTTACTTGAACAAATTGCTGTGTTATTTAACCCCAGTCTAGAAATTCAAAGCACCGATAATTATGTAGATTGGACTAGTTTGTCTTATGTTACTTTGACAGACACGGTATTTAGTAGTAGAACAGTGCCAGTTGGAACCGATGATCCTATCGACATTGCCACTTTGACATTCGAATTACCAATTTGGTTAAGCACGCCTGCCAAAGTTAAACGCATGGGTGTTATACAAAAAATTGTCGAATCTATTTGGGATAGTCAAGGAACTATAGATCATGTGTACAATGATTTTGATTTATCATCGTCAATTTTATTGTCGCGACGAGCCTATACCCCGACCAATTGGAATATATTGTACCTGGGCAACACTCTTAAATTATTTCCATCCGACGGTCAAACTAATTTTATCCCGGTTGATTCCGTGTCTACCAAACCTGCAAATTGGCAAGAATTAATCAAGGACATTGGAACTTTACACAATGGAATCAGTCAGGTACGTTTGAAGCAAGATGACATTACCATTGTTGGGACAGTAGCATTTCATCCTACAGATACAAGTTTGTTACTTTTTACACCAATTGTGGACACATTACCGGCTAACAATTTGACACCGGTCACAGCCATAATTGACCCCGAAACTGTTGCCGTAGATTCAGCTCTGCTTAATCCAGCTGCCGGAACAAGATTTTTATTGTTGGGCAACGTAGGAAATTCTATAAATGTTGACGGAGCAGCAATTTGGAATCGCCCCGGCTTTCCTCAATTAATAGCACATTCAAACGACATCATTGAATTCACTGGTACACATTGGATAGTGGTCTTTGACAGTCGCAACGAAACTGCTGTAAAATACTTGACCAATCTAAGAACAAATACTCAATACAAATGGAAAAACAAGCAGTGGAGCAAGTCGGTGGAAGGCCGCTACGGCGGCGGGGCCTGGAGTTTCGTGCCTTGACCTTGGGAGTAGGCGCATTAATTTTTGCTCGCAACACCGGACGATATCTTTTCTTATTAAGAAGTTCAGGCAGTTGGCCCATGACATGGGGCCTTCCTGGCGGGAAAATTGACGCTGGTGAAACTGTACTCGAAGGTTTAAACAGAGAAATTCAAGAGGAACTCGGCGGTGTAATTGTCGATCCTAAGATTGTGCCCATCGAAATGTTTACCAGCAATAACGAACAATTCATTTATCATACATTTTTTATTGCAGTAGATTATGAATTCGCTCCTGAGCTAAACGAAGAGCATTTAGGTTATGCTTGGATTCCTTTAGATGCGGCTCCAAAACCCTTACACCCGGGAGTTAGTAGAACATTTAATTCTGAGACAATAATGTCTAAAATTAAGATTGCTGAAGAGAATTGTATTCTTTAACGTTGTCAAAAAAAGTATCGCAATTAACAGCCTTGTCGTCAATCCATATATCGTAAACTGGCTTACCTAATTTTAAGGTCGTGTATTTTACTTGCCAGTTGGCAAACTGCTGTCTAGTTAATGTTGTCCAGTCGATTCCCGAATTTCCTCCGCGAGCAGTCCAATAGTGTATTTCGTGGCCTTGATCATAAAGATTATTGAAATATTGTATACGATCCATGAAAGGCTCGGCTTGAGCATAATCTCCTCGAGTATTGGTACATATGGTGCCATCAATGTCCACTATGTATCTCATCGTTGACTATCTCCGGGCATGACACGATAATTGTCTTCTACACTGTCCGGTGTACTAACTTCAATTATAGTGCCTTCTTCTACGCATTCAACTTGATGTGGTACTAGAGGAGGATTATGCCAAATCATTCCTTGTTCTAAGGTAACTTTATGTATGCTAGCATCATTGGTATCAATTTCACGAACAATAAATTTTCCGTCTAGGATATACCAAGTTTCATCTTTTTCAGCATGAAAGTGCATGGAAAATTTTGCACCTTTATTAAACTTTAGCAATTTACCACAATATTTGTCGTTGGTGGCAAAAATAAATTCATGTCCCCAACCTTTTTCTACATATCCTTCTAATCTATTCATTTCCTATTTCCTCTAAACTGGGAGCATAAACTCCAATATGCTGAACTGTTACAGCACTGGCACGAATGGCGAATCGAATAGCATCCGGCATGCGGCGTGTCTGCAGATATTTAAAAACTAGCGCAGCTAAGAATGTATCGCCAGCACCACAGACATCGCCGATTTCCACTGGTACTGCTTCAAAGAATGTTTCATTGTTATGTTGCCGCCACATGGCACCTTGATCGCCGAGTGTAACAATTAAGTTATCGTTAATGCTGTATCTATCTCTATATTCGCTTTCATTGATTTTTACAATGCAACCATGGAATCGTGATAGATCGGGTTTCTTTGAATCAACAAAAACTGGCCCCCGAAATTGTTTGACAATTTGTTCAACTGTTTCGTAGGCAACTGCACCCTTGTTGTAGTCTGATATAACCACTGCCTGTGCCGATTTAAAATCGATGGTTGAAATGTCAACAGGATCAGCTACTACATCTTGGTCAATTCTTACTATATGTTGACGACTGCGCGAATCAATTAATCGTGTTTTAATGCTGGGCGGTCCTAAATGAGCTTCAACTGCAAGTCCTAGTGATTCTAAATTACGCTGTACATTGCCAGCCATGCCCGGACGAGTTTCTTCCCGATCCGGTTTAAACACTGGCACAGGAGCTTCAGGACTAATTCGTTCTACGGTCCCATAACGATATTCGTCGACACAATCATCGCCGATCAAGATAACTTTGGAGTGTACGGGTAGTTGAATAATCATCTTGTCTCTCGAAAAATTCTAATCGTTT
>Ga0129333_10006130_pt1 | contig 11368 bp, 11 predicted proteins | sample CPB6_08_DNA_FD_94474 | JGI IMG/M metagenome (GOLD analysis project Ga0129333, IMG submission 94474) | Freshwater to marine salinity gradient microbial communities from Chesapeake Bay, USA - CPBay_Sum_0.6_0.8_DNA | ecosystem: Environmental > Aquatic > Marine > Coastal | place: USA: Chesapeake...
CAAGTGGCCTTCGTCGATGGGTTGATGAAGGATCTTGGCCTGCCGATCAATCAACTCGGCGCTGCCGGCGGTATGCAGTTCCGTAATTTTGCGGAACCCGAAAAGCCGGCTGATGGTTCGGCACCTGCGCCGCGCAAAAAGTCGAAAGATGATGACTGAGCGCTTTTGAAGCTGAGGCTAGATCATGACCGATCGCGAAATGACCGACCACGCACTGAAGTCCTTCGACCGACACGCCCTTGTTATGGCGTTATGGCTGGGCTTTGCGTTCGTGGCGGTCACATTGCTGAAGATGGGTATTGATCACGCGAGTTGGTGGGCTTTGAGCTTGGGCTTTGCGTCAGTGCTCAGTGGTTTCATCGCCCATGTTCTCGTCAATATCGTTTTCAAAACGCTCTTCACGCCGAGAGAGGTTGCGTTAGGTCTCTTTGTCTTCGCCATCTGTCTCTTGTGGTTTGGGCTTGCCGTCTTCTTTTATCCGCAACATCGATTCAGCCTGTTTTTGCCAATCGCCATTGGTTTCGTGGTGCTCACTGCGGCGGTGATCTTCACCATGATTACGTGGCTTGGCGTTCGCGGCGCCTTTGAAAGCTTTGACATCATCCGACGCTTTGGCCCGGAGAAGAAATACTGATGCAAGGGCTTTTGACCATCATTCTGGTTTTGCCTGCGGCCTATGCGCTTTACATGGCCGCGCAGGTGTCGCGGCATGTGACAAACGGATCCGATCATCTCGATGCGGGTTCGACGCTCTCAAACTGGACTTATATTTTTGCTGCAGCAGGCGTGCTTGTTGCAGGACTGGGTCCTTTTGATCATCTGCGTCTCGTCGCAAATTATGGCTTTCAGGCCAATATGCTCTTCTTGTCGCTCGTTTGCATGGGCCTTGCCGGCGCTCTTTTTCAAAAAAGACTTTGGCTTGCCTCGCGGATCCTCGATGCAAAATCTCCGGGTGAAGTTTTTGCGCGTCATTATGATAGTCCCTCGATTCGAATTTACATGCTCGGCGTCACCTTTCTCTTCGCCGTGCCTTTGGCGTCTTATCTTCTGAGTGAAGCGTCTGGTCTTTTGGCTTCAGCGAGCTCTGGCGCCATTAGCCGATTGTCTGCCGTTTTTTATATCGGCATATTCACTTTCATTTTCGCGAGCCTTGGTGGTTGGCGCGCGGTTGTCTATGTCACAGCCGCGCTCTCCGTGCTCATGGGTCTGCTTTTGATTTTTATGGGCGGCCTTATTACCACAGCGTTGGGGGATGTCGCGCTGTTCCATGATGGATTGAAAGTGGCGCAGGGTGTTTTGGTTGATGCCATCCCCGGCGTGATACAATTCTCTCCGGGATTGGGGCGCACACCGGCAGAAGGTGGCTTGTTCACGGCTTTGGCGATTTTGTCTTTTGCCGTATCGGCAGTGGGCATCGCCATCAGCCCGAATTTTTCTTTCTTGGGTCTCACAACCAAACCCAGCCGCGGGTTTGCATTCTCACAAGTTTGGGTCGTGGCCGGTCTTGGCGCGGGCCTTCTCATCGGCTTGGCCCCTTTTATCGCTGCCGAAGTGGAGGGGGGCAAACCAGATGCCTTCCAGGCACTCTTCGCAAAACTTTCTGCGCTTGATGGGATGGCGGGTGCAGCCCTCATTCTCATGTTGCTATCGGGCCTCTTGCTGGGCTTTGCCTATTTCGCAATTTCAGGCGCAAATATTTTCACGATGGAAGTGGTCAATCGTTATCTGCTTCCAAAATTGAGCAGCGGCGGACAGCGCTTGTCATCGCGAATCGTTCTCGCCATCACATTCGCGTTGATTATTTTCATCAGTGGTTTTGTTCCGGCACTCGGATCAAGCTTCGCCCCGCTCGCTGCCGGAATATCGGTGCAGCTTTTCATGGCCTATCTCGGTCTTTGCTGGATGCCATGGCTGAGCCGCGGCGCTGTGCTTGTGGGGATGTGTTTTGGTGCCTTGGTTGTCTTTTTCACCGAAGCGCCCGGCCTTATTCTCTTCGATAAACTCTTTGTCTCCTTACCATGGGGGCGGTGGCCGCTCACGGTTCACTCCGCCGCGTGGGGACTGATGGTCAATATTTTCTTCTGCTTGCTTGTTGCCATCTTTAATCGCAAGGGCCCTGAACGCACGCATCGCGATCGACTTCATGATATTTTTGCGCGCGATCACAAGACCGATTTCGGCGGACGCGCGGCGCAAGGTGCCAAATGGTCATTGACGCTTATATGGGCCTTCCTCGCGATTGGTCCCGGGGCTGTTCTTGGTAATAATTTTTTCTCCAAGCCCATCTTCAGCGAAATCGATGTGAAACTTGGCATTCCCTCTTTGTGGGTTTGGGAAATCCTGTTCTGGGTTATCGGCGTGTTACTGGTGTGGTGGCTTGCCTATCGCACCCAGCTTTCCGTCATTGATACCGAACGCTTGCGCGTTGGAGAACTTGCGGAAGATCCGCGTCTTGTCACAAGCCAACGTCAGCCGCAGTGGCTCAAGCAGTTGGTTGATCGGCTCTCAACGCGTCCAGCGCAAACATCGAGGGTGCGATGAGCCACGGACCCTTACCCTACCATGTGCGACGTCTCGGCTATTTCTTAGCTGTGTGCGAGCATTCGGGCATTTCCAAAGCGGCGTTGGCGATTGGCGTGGCTCAACCGGCGCTTACGCGACAAATCAAACTGCTTGAACAGGAATTGGATATCCAGTTGTTCCGACGTTCTGGTCGCAGCGCTGAACCCACTGATGCAGCCTGGCACCTGATGGAACGCATCAAACCGCATATGGCAGCGATTGAACAGGCACTCACGGAGATTCGCGAGGACGCCCATCAGAAGTCCCCTTCAAGAAAAGAGTCGATATGAACTTTACTGACATCAACCCTGATTTCGCAGAAATTCGCGATGGCGTGGCCAAAGTGTGTGCCGCGTTTCCAGGTGAGTATTGGCGTAAATGCGATGCCGGCAAGCTCTATCCCGAAGAGTTTGTCAGTGCGTTGATGAAAGAAGGTTATCTCGCTGCGATGATTCCCGAGAGCTATGGTGGCTCCGGCCTCAATCTTACGGCGGCGTCTGTTATTCTCGAGGAAATTCATCGCCACGGCTGCAATGCGGCCGCCTGTCACGCGCAAATGTATACGATGGGCACGGTGCTTCGCCATGGTAGCGATGAACAAAAGAAAAAATATCTGCCGAAGATCGCTGATGGTTCGTTGCGCCTGCAGGCCTTTGGCGTGACTGAACCGACAAGCGGTACCGACACGCTTGCGCTCAAAACCACGGCAACGCGTGACGGTGATCACTACATCATCAAGGGACAAAAAATTTGGACCTCGCGCGCGGCGCAATCGGATTTGATGTTGTTGCTCGCGCGCACGACACCGCGTGACAAGGTCGAAAAGAAAACCGATGGTCTCTCCGTCTTCCTGATTGACCTCAAATCACTTGTTGGCCAAGGCGTGACGATCCGACCCATTCGCGCCATGATCAACCATAACAGCACGGAAGTGTTTTTCGATAATGTTCGTATTCCCGCAAGCACGCTTGTTGGCGAAGAAGGCAAGGGCTTCAAATATATTCTTTCGGGAATGAATGCCGAGCGCATCCTGATTGCTGCTGAATGTATTGGTGATGCCAAGTGGTTCTTGGAAAAGGGTGCTGCCTACGCGAAAGAGCGCGTGATTTTCGGAAATCCGATTGGCAAGAATCAGGGCGTGCAATTCCCGCTTGCGAAAGCCTATGCGCATATGATCGCGGCGGAAGCGATCGTTTATCGTGCCGCAGCGCTTTACGACGATGGAATTGATCCGGGTGTTGAAGCCAATAGTGCGAAGATGCTCGCGGCTGATGCTTCTTGGGAAGCGGCGGAAGCGTGCTTGCAAACCCATGGCGGGTTTGGCTTTGCGGAAGAATATGATGTTGAGCGTAAATTCCGGGAAGCGCGGCTTTATCAAGTCGCACCGATCTCGACAAATTTGATCTTGTGTTTCATCGCCGAGCGCGTGCTTGGCCTACCGAAGTCGTACTGATGTCAAGCATTGACCATCTCATTGCTCTTGCTGTGATGCCGGCGAAATCCATTCCGGCAACGGCACGACGCTATGCGACGCTGTCTTTGTTTGACTGGATCATGTGCGGCCGCGCCGGCGCTGAGCAGGATTTGAGCAAGATCATTCGCAAATATGTTTTGGAAGATGCGGGCCGTAAGAGCGCCTCCGTCTTTGGCAGCAAGAGCAAGGTTCCCTCTCGCGCCGCGGCGCTCGTCAATGGCACAATCAGTCATGCGCTCGATTATGATGACACCCATTTCGCCCATATTGGCCATACGTCTGTCGGCATCTATCCCGCCGCTCTTGCTGTGGGCGAGGAAGTGAAAGCGAAAGCCTCTGCCATTCGTGATGCTTATCTGCTTGGCGCGGAAGCGGCGTGCCGTATTGGTATGGTGTTGGGTCGCGGACACTATCAAAAAGGTTTTCATCAAACAGCAACAGCCGGGGCTTTCGGGGCAACAATTGCTGCCGGAAGACTTTATCGCCTCAATGAAAAGCAGATGCGTGCCGCACTCAGCCTTGTCGCCACCCGCGCTTCGGGCTTGAAGTCGCAATTCGGCACGATGGGCAAACCCTATAACGCGGGCATCTCTGCTTCGAATGGCGTTGAAGCCGCAGCGCTTGCAAAGCGGGGCTTCACATCAGCGGATGATGGCGTGGGCGGCCCACAAGGATTTGTGGAAACACATGCCGATACATTTGATCACGTCACGCCGTGGCAAGATCCGCCGCCGCGCAAATTCATTTTCGAAGAGGTGCAGTATAAGCTTCACGCCTGCTGCCACGGTACGCATGCGATGATCGAGGCACTCAAGAAGGCAAAGATCTCAGGTGGTGATGTCGAGAGCATTACGGTCACAACCCATCCGCGGTGGTTGAAAGTGTGCGATATTAAAGAACCGCGCACCGGGCTTGAAGTGAAGTTCTCTTATGTTCACCTCGCCGCGATGGTCGCTTATGGCATTGATACATCATCGGAGAAGATTTTTACCGATGCTCTGGCCAAGGATAAAAAGCTCATCAATCTCGCAAAGCGCGTGAAGGTTACAACCGATGAGCGTTATAATGACACGACACAAAGCGTCGTGATCACGTTGAAATCAGGTCGGTCGGAGTCGATCCGGCATGATCTTTCAGACCGTGTACCGATGCTCGAGCTCGAAGCGGGTTTGCGCAACAAAGCCAAAGGGCTGCTTGGAAAAACGCAGGCTGAAAAACTTTGGACCGGCATTGCCGCGATCGAAAAACTCTCTGCGGCGAATCTTTCTAAACTTCTTCATGCATCGCAATCAAAATCAAAGTTAAAATCCAAATCAAAAGTGGAGTGACGCAATGGCGCAAGACATCAAAAGCTGGGCGAGTAAATTCAAAAGCCTGTCAGACAGCGATCCCGCAATTGCCTCCATGGGCAAATATTACACCTGCACCTATATGTGGGATATGACTGACAGGAAAGTCATCATCGAGATGCATGATGGCAAGGTGAAACACATCAATACGGATCCGCAACCTTTGGATCCGTACGACTTTGCCTTGCGCGCGAGTGCTGCATCATGGCGCGAGTTTGGCCAGCCTGTGCCTCGGCCCATGTTTCATGGCATCTGGGCGGCGAGCTTCCGCGAGGATCTGAAGATCGAAGGCAATCATTTGATCATGATGCAGAACCTAAGAAATTTCACATTGCAATTCGAGCTGCTGCGTAAATGCGGCGTTCCGGTTTAATTGAGAGGGATTATAAAAATGGCACGTCACTCACCTGTTACCGGACGCTATGTGACCATCGAAGTCGATGGCATGGAATACAAAGTCTTCTATCTTCACAATGGCAAGGGCCAGCCCTTGATCTGTCAGCACACGGCAGGCTGTCACAATCATCAATGGCGCGGACTCTTGGAAGATGAAGAGATCACCAAGCACTATAATGTGATTGCTTATGATTTGCCGCGTCACGGCAAGTCCGATCCCCCGCATAACTATGAATGGTGGACAGAAGAGTACAAGCTCACCAAAGAACATTATGTCAATTTCATCGTGGCTTTGTGCGATGCGTTGGAACTCGACGATCCGATCTTTATGGGTTCAAGTTTCGGCGGCAATGTCGCGTTGCAATTGGCCTTGCGTCGACCCGACCGATTCAAAGCGGTCATTCCGGTTGAAGCAGCCCATTACGCACCAGGCTTCTTCCTTGATTGGTGGCGTCATCCCCATGCCAATGCTGCGCAAGTGTGCGCGTCAGGCGTTTGGGATTTGATGGCACCGCAATCACCGGAAATGGATCGCTGGTTGACGTGGCACTATTACACGCAAGGTTCGGAAGCCTTCAAAGGCGACTTGTATTTCTACTCGGTTGATCATGATTTGCGCGAAGAGTTGCGTAACATCGACGGAAAGAAATGCCCGGTTGTCATGATGACGGGCACTTATGATTATTTGACGCCACCCGATGCCACTGAAGACACCGCGCGGCAGATCAAATATGGCGTCTATATCGAGATGACTGATATCGGACACTTCCCCATGAGCGAGAACTATCCCTTGTTCCGCGTCTATCTGAAGGAAGCCCTTCGCATCATCCGCGAAAGGACCGGAGGTTAACCCGTGAAAATCATTGAGTTCGACAAAGATGAACCGGGGTTTGAGAACCCGTCAGCGTCAAAGATGCGCTCAGCATCGAAGACTCCGATGGCCTATCAACCTCATCAAGAGACGAAGCGCGCGGCTTATGCCGCGAGCCCGCTCGTGAGTGAAGTGAAGATTGTCGAGTTTGGTAAAGACGAGACCATCGTCAAGCCACAACCGGCACTGCGGCACAACACGCCGTCAGTGAATCTTCCTAAAGCCGGTGAGGTGAAGATTGTCGAATTTGGTGATGATGCACCGGGGTTCAAACCGCACGTCGAAACAAGGCGCAATGCGTCACCGGACAATGTGCCGGTGTCGGATATCAAGATCGTTGAGTTTGGCAAAAACGAACCGGGGTTTAAGCCTGTTACGGGTTTCAAACCAAAGGAGCCGTTGAAGTCGGGTGTATTTGGAATTGAAGTTCGACCGGCTTCAGCACTCTCAGCATCGCCGCGCACGACGCGAAGCCCGGTTAATGCCGTTCAACTTTATATGTTTCAGACGGGCACGCTGCGCACCAAGCTCAAATACATCAAGATGAATCAGGGTGATGGTGCCGATTATGAGATTCCGGTACCGTGGTTTTTCATCAGGCACCCCAAAGGCAATGTGGTGATTGATGGCGGCAATGCAGCAGAAGTTGCACTTGATGCCCGTCGACATTGGGGTCAAGTGATTGATGCCTATTCACCGAAAATGCGTCGTGATGAAAATTGCGTTGACCAGTTGAAGTCGATCGGCGTGCGCGCTGATGAAATCACGCATGTGCTGCAATCGCATTTGCATTTGGATCACACGGGGGCCATCGGCCGTTTTCCGAATGCTACCCACTATGTGCAGCGTATCGAGTATGATTACGCGTTCAATCCTGATTGGTTCTCGGCAGGTGCCTATATCCGCTCTGATTTTGATCGACCGAAATTGAAATGGCATTTTCTCGAAGGCGAAAAAACGGACGATTTCGATCTCTTCGGCGACGGAACCATAAGGATGATTTTTACGCCGGGTCACGCTCCGGGACATCAATCCTTCCTCATCAATCTTCAAAGCACGGGACCGATCTTGCTTTGCATTGATGCGGCATACACGATGGACCATTGGGAAAACCGTGCTCTGCCGGGACTTGTCACATCGTCTGCTGATGCGGCGAAGTCGGTGCAAAAACTAAGGGCCATCGCCAATCAAACCGGAGCCTTGGTGGTGACCGGGCATGATCCTGACCATTGGCGCACGTTCAAACACGCGCCCAACTCGTATTACGACTAATGTCATTCATTCATCAAACCACACCGCGCATTCATTTTGGCCTCGGTGCTTTGCAGAAATTGGGCGAGGAGCTGAAACGCTTTTCCAAAGGCCCCGTTTTGGTTGTCACCGATCCTGGTGTTTTGAAAGTCGGCATAGCCGAACAGGCTGTGAAAGCGTCTGGTCGGGACTGTATCATTTTCTCGAATATTGAACCCGATCCCAGCATCGACACCGCATTGGCCTGCGCGAAAGCGGCGCGGGATGCGAAAGCCTCTGTGATCATCGGTGTCGGTGGCGGCTCGGCGATGGATACTGCGAAAGTGGCGTCGATCCTTGCGCATGCCGAGCAACCGATTGCCGAAATGTTTGGCATTGAATTGGTGAAAGACGCAGGTCTGCCGCTGATCTTGATTCCCACCACAGCGGGCACAGGCAGTGAAGTCACGCACATCGCCATTCTCTCGGATGAACAAGAACATTTGAAGAAAGGCATTGTGAGCTCGAAGCTTTTCCCCGCCGTTGCGATTGTTGATCCTGAGCTCACACTGGGTGTGCCGAAGTCTGTTACAGCCGCGAGCGGCATGGACGCGCTGCTTCATGCGGTCGAAGCCTTCACCTCGAAGAATGCCAACAGCGTCACGGATACGCTTGCCAAGCGCGCCATGTTTTTGATTGCCAATAATCTTCGAACCGCTTTTGAAGATGGCAAGAATATCGAAGCCCGCAGCGCCATGCTTGAAGGCGCGATGCTTGCCGGCATGGCCTTTGCCAATGCCGGTGTTACGGCGGTTCATGCATTTGCCTATCCCATCGGTGCCGAATTTCATATTCCGCATGGTGTGGCGAACAGCATCATGATGGGTCCTGTTCTGACCTTCAACACGCCGGGCAATCCGAAGAAATTTGCCGAAGCCGGTATCGCTATGGGGTTAGCGGCCAATGCGTCTGCAGAAGACACGATCGCTCTCATGAAGCGGCTCGCGGATGATATTCAAATTCCGAAGCATTTGGCCGATTTCGGTGTGCGCGACGAACATATTCCCGGATTGGCAAGCGGCGTCATGAAAGTCACAAGACTCTTGGCGAACAATCCGCGTGAACTCACGCATGAGGACGCGATGCGGCTTTACCGCGAAGTGCTATAGTCTGTCGCGACAATAAAAATTGTCCGAGCGACACGAATGAAACAACGATATTTAATCGCGAGATGAACTGACATGACGCAATCAACATCAAAATCCCATCAAACAGATCTCCAGCAGGTCGATCACTTCATTGATGGTAAAACAGTTCCCTCATCAAGCGGCGCCTATATCGACAACATCAATCCCATGACGGGGCAAGTGTCCGTCCGGGTTGCGGCTGGCACTGTGGACGATGTGAATCTCGCGGTTGCGGCAGCCAAACGGGCAAAACGTGATTGGCGCCATTTCTCCAATGTTGAACGTGGACGTCTTATGTTGGCATTGGCGTCTGCCATTCGCGCGCATAAGGATCGTTTGGCGGAACTTGAGCGCATTGACACTGGGAAGCCACTTGCCCTCGCGCTCGCTGAAATCGACGGCACCGCAAATTATTTTGAATTTTACGGTTCGCTGGTCTATCTCCCCACAGGCGAGGTTCTCGACGTTGCACCGGCGCAGCATGTTTATACAAAGCGTGAGCCCTTCGGTGTTGTGGGCGTCATCACGCCTTGGAACCTCCCGATGAATCAGGCCGCGCGCGCCATCGCACCGGCACTCGTTGCCGGTAATGTTGTCGTCGCAAAACCATCCGAGATCACATCACAAACAACGGTTGAACTTGCCCGACTTGCGCGTGACGTTGGGTTTCCAAATGGCGTGATCAATGTTGTTCTTGGCACCGGTCCTGTTGTTGGTGAAGCGATTGTGCGTCACAACGACATTCGCAAAGTTGCATTCACAGGATCAGTTGGTGTCGGTCGTGCCATCGGCCATATTGCTGCTGACCGAATTATTCCGCTCACTTTGGAACTCGGAGGTAAGTCCGCCAATATTGTGTTCGAAGATGCCGATCTTGATTTTGCTGCGACGGAAGCTGTGAAGGGTTTCACGCTCAATGCCGGTCAAGTCTGTTCTGCCGGCACACGCTTGTTGGTTCAACGCTCGGTTTATCAGACATTTCTTGAAAAGGTGGCGAAGGCGGCCGAGTCTGTCATACCCGGACAGAATCTTGGTCCGATCATCACAGCCGCTCAGTTTGAGCGCGTACAATCCTATTTCAAAATTGCTGAAGCTGACGGCGCACGCGTTCTGACGGGTGGCAAGATCGCGAAAGTCAAAGATCAGGAAAACGGGTTTTACATCAATCCGACAATTTACAAGGACGTGAATAATTCCATGCGCATCGCGCAAGAGGAAATCTTCGGTCCTGTGCTTGTGGCCATTCCTTTTGACACGGAGGCTGAGGCGATCGAGATCACGAATGACTCGCCCTATGGTCTGATCGGTTCGGTCTGGACACGTGATATTTCAAGGGCAATGCGTGTCGCAGAAGAGATCGAAGCCGGCCAGATCTTCATCAATATCTGGAACACAATGTCAGTCCAAACGCCTTTCGGCGGATATAAACATAGCGGGTATGGACGTGAAAAAGGCATTGAAGCCATCCACCATTATTCGCATAGCAAAACTGTGACTGTGAAAATTTGAAAATTTACCACAAGTCCGATTGAAAACCGTGCTTTTGATTCTCAAATGACGGCACAAGAAGGGTTAATCATTTTTAGTTGAAGCTTACAGTTCACGCTTTCAGCGCCGTTCTGTTTTTTAGAGTTTAGATTCTGTGATTGAGATGATGTTTTATTCAGCAATCTCGACACACCACCATTTTGGTCTTTGTCCACGATAGGAATGTTTGGTCGGACGAAGTTCTTTTGAATTCGGTTTATCAAAGACCCCGAGTAAAAGAGCGATGGTTGGCGCATCATCAATCGCACCAAGACTTGTGCCACATATTTTGCAAAATGCACGAGGCGATGCAGCTGAAGAACGATAGGTCGCAGGCATTCCGGCTTTACCCGTCCATTGAATATCATCCTTATCGAACTCGACCCACGCGACGGTGAACGCGCCAGTATGGCGGCGGCATTGCGTGCATGAACATGTATGAGGATATGCAGCGATACCGCGTGCTTCGAAACGCGTAGCGCCACATAAACAGCCACCCGTATACAGAGTCGATTTTTTGGAAGTAGATGACATAGAGCGCGCTCCTCTCAGCACACTCAAAATTCTTTATGCTTTGTGTCAATTTCATGAAATCAAAACGGAAAGAGAACAAAATCATCTTATTCCCTTGGGGCAGGTTACATATTAAATTTTTGGATCAGATCCCTTAATGGTGAGGTTTCGATCATGCCGAAAAGAAAATCTGCCCTTGATCATTTAAATGCGGGGCGCGTGCCCCATATCGTTCACATGATCCCGAAAGGCGCGCCCG
>Ga0129333_10006131_pt1 | contig 11367 bp, 9 predicted proteins | sample CPB6_08_DNA_FD_94474 | JGI IMG/M metagenome (GOLD analysis project Ga0129333, IMG submission 94474) | Freshwater to marine salinity gradient microbial communities from Chesapeake Bay, USA - CPBay_Sum_0.6_0.8_DNA | ecosystem: Environmental > Aquatic > Marine > Coastal | place: USA: Chesapeake Bay...
AGTATTCAGTTGTCGTTGTTGTGCAATAGAAGCAGCCATTGTTTTTAAAAAGATAGTAAGACCATCAGGGAAATGGTGGAGATACTATGCTCCCCGCACCCTTAGCGGGGATATGAGAGACGTGATTTATACACCCATAGGTCTCGGTTAACGGGTGTTCGACAATGTTAAGAATTATGAGAGATTCGTAACATTTGTTTACCTATTTATCATAACACGTTCTTAAACAGGCGTCAAGCCCCCGTCAAATTAAATCTGGATAAACCCTGATAGTATTCCCCATCCCAGAATGAAATGTACATTGATAATACAAAGTGTTTGGTGCGTTAAAGGGAACTGTAAACGTAACTATTCCCGATCCAGCAGAATTATTTACTACACCATTATTATAAGCTGCTCCACTATTAGAGACTCTAATTTCAAACGGGTGTCCAGCAGCGTTATTTTGGAATTCGTACTTCTGCCCTCTAGCAAGATATAGAACTGGATCATTAGTTGTCTCAGTAAATCCAATTCCAGTAAAAGTATAATCAGAAGATCCATTTGATCCTAGAGTCCACCTAGGAGTTGATGATGCAGATATATTTGTAAGTGCCGATCCATCCCCAATAAACGACTGGGCAGTAATTATACCAACAGCATTTACATTTCTTCCAATATGAACATCAGTGCTGATGGCGACTCTACTTGCATTTAAATTTAAATTAGTAGGACTCTCAATCGTCGGAGTTCCTACTCCAGCGGAAGTACCAACGATATTAATTTCCTTTACACCAAAACTTCTGTCTGCCATTATTCAAATACGGTTTTTAGTATTTATTATTTGATTGTTATTTTTAAATCTGGTCCTGACACTTTCAAACCTTCACCATAGAACATCTTTGTTTCACCCACAATTACAGGAGGATTATCATTAGGTTCATTCCCCGTAATTGCATCCCAAATAACAATTGGTCTTCCACCCTCAAGACTATTCACATTTGCCCAATTAGGATCTGTTGCACTAGTAGATTCAACTCCAGTATCAAATTGATTGAGATCAGCATCACCAATAGTATTACGCAACCAAGTTCTTACATCTTGCCAAGTCCAACTACGATTATATTGTAATTTACAAGCAATCAATCCAGCGGCAACAGGACAAGCAGAACTTGTTCCACTGAATTTGGCATCATACGAAGTAAGTACACCACCAGCAGTTACTCTAGCATTTACACCTACATGAACATCAATTTGATTAGGAGTTGCTTCATAAAAAGTTGCTTCATAAACCATATTGGGATTTCCAATAGTTCCAGTCGTAGCAGAAGTTCCCTCAAATCTTACACGGAATGTCCTATTTGGTGTTGTGCCAGATTCACCGTAATATATTCTTTGTCCAGAATTATCTGAACATGAAATCATAATCTTGGGTAGAAGTGGATTACTAATACTTAATCCACTATAATTAATAGATCCTGCTGTAAAAGTAATATACGTATTTGTTCCTGGATAAACTATATTTGTAGTAATTCCAGCAAACTGAATATCAAATGGTAACTGTATAGTCCAATAACCATCATCAGTATTACCAATTGGTACTGTTGATACGCTAGACAAACCAGCAGATCCTTGTAAATTCAATGCAATTGTCGTTGCCGTTCCTGTAGTAGAATTTGATGTGGTAATTCTAACTGCTTTGTTAAGCATATTTCTGAATTCTGTTGTTCCAGAAATTTCTGTATTTGTATTTGCAATTCTGGTAATTCCAAGATCAGTAAACCCACCAGGAAGAGTATAACTATCTGGTCTTGAACTTCCACTAGCAGAATTTGTTGCACTTAGAGTTCCATCTGCTGCAGCGTAACAATCAATTTCATTACCCATATCACTATAGTTTACCTTCCTCTCTTTACCATTAGAAGCAAAGGCATCATCAAGAGCACCAATATTAATAACTGGATAAACTACTTGACCAGTTTCGGTACTGATAAATTTACCAAGTTGTTGAGGATATCCTCTACGATTTACTGTGTTATATGCAGTAACTCCAAATTCAGTGTGTGTTGCATTAGTGAGAGCAACTCCAGCACTTGATGCCCAGTAGTTATTAAAGTCTGGATGATCGGAACTGACTTGTTTTTGGTTTGCATTTCCTGCAGCAGCAACAAATATAACACCAGCATCAATCAACTCTTTCCCTGCGGTCAATGTGGAATTGGGAGGATGTTCGCCTTTCATTCTATTACCATCACCATAAACACCAATGTATTGCATGAATGCTGGTTTGGATGCGTATTGAATACCACCAGTTCCAGTAGTTCCTACACGATAATAATAGTATCCTGATGATCCTTGAACTTCTCGATATCCCCAACTATTGCTACTAATTGTTGGATCTTTTGTACCATACTGAGGATTAATAGGCTTATACAAATGAAACAATTTCATAATCACAAAGTATGGTTCAAATCCAGCACCATCAGTTCCATAAGCATTAATAGACCATTTGTTTGAATTAAATGCCCATCCCTGTGTTCTTCCAACAGCATTTGCAGTACATTGAGTACCATGAGTTGTAGTTATAGTTGGTCTAGCTGTACCAGATCCATTGCAACGAACTCTAGTATATGCTGAAGTTATGGTAACAGTTCCCATAGAAGCAAAAGATGCGGATCTTTGATTAGCAGTTGACCACCAAGTTCTAGCAACACTCTCTACAGGAACAGTTGTACCATCCCAACGCAAGGTAAGTCTATTTACAGGATCTGCCTCAAACCATGCTGGATCCATGTAGTATGGTGCATCTAAAACAAGATCCAAAAGGTCACATGTTCCTGTAGTTGCAGACGCAGAGAATCCAGACTTTAGCAAATTACCACCAACATAATTTGTTGGACCAAATCCAGTTGCATTACTTTGGAATTCTACGTGTCCAAACCAGCAACCTTCATCCCCAACAATCACATCAACATCAGATCCATCTCCATAATATTCAATTCTATCAGTAAAAATTTGATTTGATCCTGTGGACAATCCAGTATACCAAGGATCGGGTTTGTTGACATGTCTTAATAATTGAAATCCACTACGATTAAGTTCTGCACTAGTTGGTGCTCCTGGTAATTGTGCATTGTCACTCCAGTTACGGTATTGCCTTGTTCCAGGAGCACCGTAACGATAATTTCTTATGTACCCAGCGTGAAGATCCTCTGGATTTGGTTTGTATTTACACGGATAACTTTCAAAATTTTCATGTACATATTCAACTCTAGGATGTTTTAATAGTTCCTCTGCTTCTTCATCAGTAAGAAGATATACAGCTCTGGTGGCACTATGTTCTTTTAAATCGGGACATTCTATACACTCACAAGGTATATTATCTTCTAGTGTGCCGTCTTTAGTTAGAGCTTCGTGAATATAATTCCAATCTTCTGCAGTATAACATCCAACAGCATATAGTTTTTTAGCGCCTGGTTCTGTGGGATACTCAATTCCCAAACCAGCCTGATGATCATATTCATCAAATGACTTTATACCTTCGTTCATGTTTTATCAGAGCAGAGTTTCTCTAGAGAATCTATAAGTAGTTATTCCTGTAACTCCAGACTGTGGAGTAACTATAAGTTGGCATGTGCCAGAACTTATTGTGGATGATACTGATACTAATGGATTTGCAGTGCTATACATGATTGCATACTCATTAGAATATGCAACAAGTCCGTCTTGCATAACAAGAACTTTCTGTGCCTGAATTCCATTTGCGTGTTGAACATGTAGAGTATATTCAGCAGTTCTAAAATTAGAAGTTGCTACAGTAAACTGATCCACAACCTGACCAGTTGATACAACAGCGATAAATGTTCCAATTCCAGAAGAAACTCCATATCTAGCAACTTGCAGGTCAGATCTTGGTAAGTCGGTCTTTATACCAACTGCAGATGTTGTATGAATTCCAGAGGCATTATCGACAAATTTACCTGCCACTATTCCTGTCAGTTGAGAACCATCTCCCCTAAATGAAGTAGCAGTAATAATTCCAACAACTACGTTAGGAGTTCCCGTTAATCCCTGAGCGTTTGTTGCTACACCTGCAGTTGTTGCATAGGTAGAGATCCCAGAGGTAGTTGCATATGTTGCAATACCTGCAGTAGATGCGTAAGTTGATATTCCAGAAGTTGTTGCATAAGTTGCAATACCAGCAACGTTTGCATAGTGATTACCAACTTGAACAATTGCAACACCACTAGAGATAGTTGCAGTTACAGCAGCACCAACAAAATTAATAGTTCCTGCGGTTCCAACATTTCCGCCTTCTTCTTGAATAACAACACCAGATCCAGCAGCAACGATCCCAGTTAATCCAGATCCATCACCCTTAAATTGTGTTGCAGTTACAACTCCAAGTGCTTGAATATTACCAGTTACTAATGTTTGAGTTGTGCTAACTCCAGAAGCAGTTGCGTTAATAGTAACAACTCCAGTTGAAGCAGAGATGGTTACTCCAGTTCCAGCAACAATACTGGTTACAATTCCTGTTAGATTTATACCACTTCCAGAATAGTTAGAAACACTCAGAGTATTTGTGGATGGATTAAATTGTAATCCACCATTATCAACTTGGAGTAAACGATAGGCATCTCCACCAGCAACTGCATCGAAGAATGGAATGTTATAGTTAACATCATCATCTTCAGATTCATCAATAAAGAGTGGAGCATTAATACCACCAACGGCAGTGATAATTCCAGCAACATTTAAGTTTTGAGTTATTCTTGTGCTACCAACAACATGAAGTCTCTCTGTTGGTGAGTTTGTCCAGAGTCCTACAAATCCTTCACTTGCATTTCCAGGTGCTCCACCATAGATGTTGATGTAATCGGTTGCACCAATCGTTCCACCAGCTTCAGATTGCCATCTAAAAATTGGTGTGTTTGCAAAACATCTGTGCCTGAAGAATACAGTTGGACCCGATTGACCATCATATACCAAATATGAATAGTTTTCAGAATTATCAGTATCCTGTAATCTTAATGTTGGTGTGCCCCCCTGAATAAGAACATCATCGTTGCAAGTAATTGTACCAACACTAATTGATGGGGTGCCTGTTAATCCAGATGCAGTATTTGCTGTAGTTGCAGTAGTTGCAGTAGTTGCGGTGTTTGCTGTAGTCGCAAAATTAGCAGTAGTAGCAAAACCAGCAACAGAAGCAAAGCTAGAAGTTCCTGTGAAGGTTCCTTTAAATTCTGTGGCAGTTACAATTCCAGAAGCAACGATTCCACTATTAACACGAAGTTCACCAAATACAGTTACACCAACTCCAGTTGTAGAAAACTTCAGAGCATTATCATAATAAAGATTTGCTGCAGCATTTGGAATAAAAGATGCTGAGAGTTTAGTAGATGTTGCTCTAATAAAAGCACCACCAGATCCAGTATTGGTTAAATAAAGTCCACCGTCTGTGTCTTTGTTCTCAATATGAAGTCCTGTTGTGCTTCCAGAAGTTCCCCAGAAGATATCACCATAATTACTATCTCCAATAGATCCAAATCTAGCAGTTGCAGAAGAATCATAAGTAAAGACATACCCATTACTCATCAATACATTTTGAGAAATGGATGATGTCAGATAAGAAGAGAGATTTGGTGGGGTATAAGTAAATACACCAGTTACATTACTATAAGTAAGAGTACTAATTCCAGGAGAATTAACTGTTACTGAAAGATCCGTCAATCCAATACCAGATCCGCCAGCCGCCGTCAAATCAGAAGCAGCAATCCATTTGGTTCCATTCCACTTGAGAACCTCTCCAATAGCAGGGGAGGTGATATTAACATCACTAAGTTGATTTAATGATAATGATACCGCAATACCAGTTAGTCCAGACCCATCACCTTTAAATGATTGTGCAGTAACAATACCTGTAAAAATTGCACTAGATAGACCAACTAGGTCACTTGTAAATCCTACTCTATTTTTAAAAGTACCAATCCCATTTACAACTAAACTATTAACAATATCAACTTGACCCCATTCAGAATCAAGGTAGAGTGGTCCACTAACAGCAAAGACATTGTTTAATCCATAAGTTCCAATACGGACATTTTTAATCTCTGCAGTATTTGCGGTAACTACACCAACAGTAACGTTAGGAGAACCAGAAAGACCAGTTGCATTACCAGTCAGAGAACCAACAAAAGACGTTGCACTAACGTTTGGTACGCTTAGTGTATTAGTATCTGTTCTATAAGTTAAATCAACATCTGCTCTAACAATTTGACCGTCAGTTCTACTCTCAACAAATGTTGGATAATAGACTGTTGTTAAACCATTAGTATTAAGAATATCAACAGTATTTGCTGTTGATGCTGTGCCCGCTGTTGTGGCAAACGTAGTAATTCCTGCAGTAGTTGCATATGTACTTACACCAGCGGTTGTAGCATAAGTAGCAATTCCTGCCAACGTTGCATATGTACTTACACCAGCAGTTGTGGCATAAGTAGCAATTCCTGCGGTGGTTGCATAGGTGGCAGTGTTTGCTGTCGTTGCGTTAGTAGCAATTCCTGCAGTAGTTGCATATGTACTTACACCAGCAGTTGTGGCATAAGTAGCAATTCCTGCGGTGGTTGCATAGGTGGCAGTGTTTGCTGTCGTTGCATTAGTGGCACTTGTTGCGTTACCACTAAAGGTTGTGGCAGTAATAACTCCAGAGAAAATGGCATTTCCAAGAGAACTTATAGTTGCACCAATAGAAGTTGGAGCTCCAATTAAAATTCCACTTCTTGCAGTTATAACACCAACAGAATCTAGATTAGTAAGTGAGACATAAGATAATGTTCCAGCAATGCTTACGTTACCACTAAAAGAAGCATCTACAGCAGTTACATTTGTTACAACAATATTTGGAGTTCCAGTTAATGCTTGGGCAACTGATGCGATTCCAGCGGTAGATGCATACCCTGCAGTTATTGCATTTGTTGCATTTGTTGCGATTCCTGCAGTAGAAGCATAAGTTGCAATACCCGAAGTAGTTGCATAAGTAGCACTTGTGGCATTACCATCAAAAGCAGGTGCCGTAACAACACCAACAGACATTCCCTTTGCGCTTACGTTTCCTCTAGCAAGAACATCAGTTAGAGTACTGGATTCAGTGTAAGAAGTAAGATAAGACGAATTATCTACTGATCCATCTGCTTTTAAAAATTGTGTTGAAGAACCACCTTGCTTTACAAAAGAATTAGCAGTTGCAACACCAGTAACTACAATAGAATTTGTACTGATTGTGGTTGTACCCACACCAACACTAAGACCTGTCAGATTAGAACCATCACCATAAAAAGATGTGGCAGTAACGACACCAACAACACTAACATCACCACCAAAATTACCAGTCTGTCCAGTCAGATTTTCAAGTTGAGTGATTTTAACTTCATCTAAAGAGACAGATCCAATCCCAATACTGTTGTTTGAACCATCAAGGGTTATAGAACTTGTACCAACCGTAAGTATACCAACGATTCTAACATCACCATCTAAATTAGTGTTTCCTACTAAAGTAGAAGTTCCTATAACATATAGTTCTTCAGTTGGTGGTGGAGAAAGAGCAACACCAACATTAACATGTAATTGATTAGTTACATCTAATTCAGTTATTGTTGATACACCAACAGACAATCCGTAATTAGAAGTGTTGCCCAGACCCAAAACATTATTGAGATTTTGAATCTCAGTTGTAATACCAATAGGTCCTACATCAGAAAATACAAACTTTCTGGTAGCATGATCATACTTAAGATACTTACCATCATATGCAGATGGGTTTGTAGCAATACCCACAACATCATCAAGATACATGAGTTGTGTCTCACCACCGCCACCAAGAGTAGCAAGTTGTGTTGAGATTCTATCAAGGAATAATGAATAGTGTTGCTTTAACTGATCAAAGGTTACAAAATCAGTTTTAGCAAGAGGATCTCCACCCTGAGGAGAACCAGTTGGTTCGTTTAAAAATCCTTCAGAAATCTTTTTATTTAACTTACCGTATACAGAAAGAATCTCATCCAGTTTTTCTTCAAGTGCAGGAATGTTTGGGAACATTTCCTCATTAATATTCTCTACGAGTTCATCACGTAGTCTATAAAAATTAACATCAATATTAGACAGATGCTCATCAACTCGTTGAAGTTGTCTAAGTTCTCTCTTCTTTTCTACTGCTTCACGAAGACTCTCAACTTCTTGAGCAATTTTAATTTTTTCTTCACCAATAGCTTCTTTTAATTTTTGCTGCCTCTCTTCATACAGCAAATTGATCATCTCAAATTGATCTTTCTCTGGGAAGAATTCTTTTCTCCAGTCAAATTTTCTAGGGGTATTATCTTCCGCAACAGTCTTTACACTCTCAACATCATCAAGAGCACCTGTTTTCTTTAATTCTTCATCAAGTTTCTTTAAATTTTCTTCAATCTGTTTGGATTTTTTCCCAATCCTAAGAGACTTCCTAAAGGTGCCCATTAAATATTCCAGTTAATACTTCTTGTAGTAATATTTATTATACTGCGAATTAACGAGTATGTCTAACACCAATTTTCTAGGAAACCGAATATGAATTAAAGAATATTCATAAATAAATAAAAAGAGATTTCTCAATGGTAACGATGTTAAACGAACCCACAAGAGCTAGACTTCTAGCAATTTGCAACGACGTAAAAGCAAAAAAGCCAGTTTCTGAAATGAATCTCGTATGGGCGCAAAAGAATGCTATCCATGATGATGAAGCAGCAGAACTGTTAAAGGCAGCAGGCAAATATATCGAAGCCGCTGATCAAGAAGACACCACAGAAGTTTGATAACTTAAGAGCATAAAAATAGGGGGCATATGCCCCCCTTTTTTTATTTCGTATTCAAATATTTAATTACTTCTTCTGGAGTGGAATTTACATAAGGATCATCATCTGCATTAGATCTTTGACCTGCCTCAGAAGACATCCATTCAATTACACCATCGTTAATAACTGCGGCGTAACGCCAAGAGCGATTACCAAATCCAAGGTTATGCTTTGATACAAGCATTCCCATTTCACGGGTAAACTCAGCATTACCATCAGGAATCAATTTAACTTTTTGAATTCCTTGATCTTTTGCCCATGCATTCATCACAAATCCATCGTTGACAGAGATGCAATAAACTTCATCAATTCCCTTCTCACGGATCAGATCGTAGTTGTCTTCAAATCCAGGGAGTTGATATGCGCTACAGGTGGGTGTAAATGCTCCAGGGAGTGAGAAGATCACAACTCGTTTGCCACCAAAAAGTTCGGCAGAAGAACGAGTTACAAATTCTCCATTCTCACGAAATACAAAATTAATAGCGGGAATTTGATTGTCCATATGTTTTAAATTCAGAGAATTCCAGGAATAATTTGACCAGTTGTAAGATAAGTACCGACAGCAATCACGAAACCGAGCATTGCCAGACGAGCATTGAGGATCTCTGCCTCAGGGGTGAATCCGAATTTCATTTTGTTTCTCCTTGATAGGGGTGTTGTTGTTTGAGATCTGGGTTTGGATTACAAACCACTTTTTCTTTTACAGGTTTAATAACAATAAACTTGTCATTCTTTAGGGTGCCAGCGATCTTGACTTCTAGTTCTACATCTTGATCCCACCCAATCTCTTGGAGGGCAACTCCAAGTTGACCAAGCATTCCAGCACTCACAGGTTCTCTTCCTGTTCAGTGAGGATGACGCAATCGCTGGTGGGGTATGCCACACAGGTGAGCACCCAACCATCAGCAAGTTGATCGTCATCAAGGAAGGATTGTTCCTCATTATCTACGGTGCCGCTAATCAGTTTACCAGCACAGGCGGAACAAGCACCTGCCTTACACGAAGAAGGAAGATCAACACCTGCTTCTTCTGCTGCTTCAAGAATGTATTGATCATCAGGGCACTGAATAACAGTCTCAGTGCCATCAGGAGATTGAAGAGTAACGTTATAGGTTGCCATTAATAAGTCTCACAAAGTTTTTCTACGGATGCTGCCAACAGAACGAAGAAGGCAACACTAGTAATTGTAAAGATAGTTGAAGTCATTGTCAATCAATTGTCAGAAGATGCCGAAGAAGAGTTTGCCAGTACCCAGATAAGATATGAGACCAGCAACAATGCCGACCATTGCCCAGCGCCCATTGTACTTCTCCTTTACTTGGTTTGGTGTATCCATACCATAGTTTTCGTAGTACATGGTAGGCTCTTTGGCAAACATATTCTGCTGCCCACGTTCATTAGTTGTTACAGTCATTGTACATTCGTTAAGAATTGTTACATAATTATATAGGAAAAAGAAAGGGGTGTCAAGCACCCCTGGTAGTAATTTATACTTATTTTGTTAGGGGATCAGAACGTGAACTTGGTCTGGATTACCCCACCCCAATTATCCGAAGCATTCTTGAACGCTTGGTTGTTGGTGACATAAAGCAGAGCAGGGGTCACACTGATGTTATCGCTAACTTTGTAACGATAGAAGATCTCAAGCATCTGAGCCTTCTCAGAGAGTCCCTCAGCATTACCAGGTTGACCAAAAGCAACACCAGCAGCATTACCCTTGGCAAACACATCACTCCACTGAAGACCAGCAAACCAAGTCTGAGAATCAGTTGCAGCATTAGGAGTTGCAGGACCACTCACGGTATTCCAACCATAACCAGCGGAGACAGAAGGAACAATGCCAGAAGTCTTAGGTTGCCAATATGCGTTCAGAGCATAACCATTGGAGGTCTGATTGGTAGCAAGAGTACCACCGTTACCAGCGACACCATTGTAGTTACGCACACGGGTTCCTGCAGTACCATAACGGTAACCAAAGGCAGCACCATACTGAGGAGCACGGTAACCAACTTGTGCCAGAGCATTTAGAGCACCAGCTTCGTTGAACACGCCAGTGGTAGAACTATCACCACTCTGGGCGACATAGTTCAGACCAGCAACGAATCCACCCTTACCTTTCTTGGTGGGTTGAACCCACTGAGCGCCAAAACCAGCACCAGTTGCTTTGTTATAAACACCAGGAGTACCAGCGTTAGCAAAGAAGTCCAGGATTTCCGAACGATAAACGGAAGGAATCCAGGTCATCTCGGTGTTACGGACAAGAGGACCAGCGGTAAGAGTTACACCCTTAGCAAGACCAGGGAAGCTGTAGTACAGACGATCAATCTGTACAGCGTTAGAATAAGACTCTGCCTTATCCAGTTTGAACAGGGAAGAAGAGGAACCGAAGGGTTGACTGGAGAAGTTACCAGAACGCAGACGGGTCTTGAGTAGATCCTTACCAGTGAAGGAAGTATCAAAACTCAGGCGAGCATCATAGTTAAATGCAGCACCACCAACATTG
>Ga0129333_10006133_pt1 | contig 11364 bp, 20 predicted proteins | sample CPB6_08_DNA_FD_94474 | JGI IMG/M metagenome (GOLD analysis project Ga0129333, IMG submission 94474) | Freshwater to marine salinity gradient microbial communities from Chesapeake Bay, USA - CPBay_Sum_0.6_0.8_DNA | ecosystem: Environmental > Aquatic > Marine > Coastal | place: USA: Chesapeake...
AACCGAATCCATCAACCATGATTACGAGATTGAAGCAGAGACCGAAGAAGATGCTCTCTCTATCTATTACTCATACGACAACGACCAACTCAAAGCACTTGACCTTGACGGTCAATCAGAATGGGATTCACACCCATGGGAAGTAGAGGAAACAGAATGATGACGTTCCATCACCACATCAGAATCCTCACCGAAGTTTCGTACCCCGAAGGTCCAACCTACGCCAAGTGGGATTACTTCTCCATCTCGGATGAAGAGTTGCCTCAACACTTCCGAGAGTTGCCCGACCCCGAGGAGTTCTATGACTTCCTAAACAACAGTGGATTCTGGGTCAAGGGCTGGCAGGAAATCACCGAAGAGATTGACGCTTGGATTGACTCTCACCCAGACCAATGTGGGTTGCAAGATGAAATCGCAATAGAAGTTGCCTTCATATGAGCGAGGAAATGGAAGAGATGTTGGACAGTCTCTTTGAGAGTCTCTCTTCTGCTGTCCATTACTACAACGGAATCTTGGACGACATAAAGGCTGGCAACTACACGGCCGAGAAGGCTAGGCAAGATGCCGAGAACCTTATGTTCAACGAAGGGAACGACATTATCTCAACGTTGGAATCCATTGGAGAAATGGGATAGAAGAAAGACGGGGCTCCCTGAGCGTCGTTTGGGAAACTCCCACCCCACTTAGTTAGATTCATATCACCACCCACTATTAGAAGAAGGAGGCAGAAATGCCGAACTGGGTTAGTACAACAATGGAAGTCATTGGGTCCGAATCAGAGGTCCGTCGGTTTGCCGAGGGAATCAAGGACCGGGAAATAATCAAGTCCTACCTTCCAGTTCCAAAGGAACTAGAAATCACGAGCACTAACGCGTTTGACCCCAACCAAATCCCCCCGAAGTGGCAGGAGTGGGTGACTGATGGAAGTTGGACACAACAGCAGTACGACGAGCGAGTGGCAGAAAACAACGCACTCTTTGAGGCTCAGCAATCAAACATCGCAAAGCATGGGTGCAAGGACTGGTACGACTGGCAGTACTCGCAGTGGGGGACAAAATGGGGAGACTGCGATACCGATATCCAGCCAATAGGTCAAAGAAATGACGGCAGGTATGCACTTTTCACTACCTTCCAAACTCCATGGGGTCCAGCCGATGTGGCTTGGGAAAAAATCTCAGCGATGTTCCCTACATTGTTGTTCACTTTTGACTACGACGAGGAGGCTGGCTTCTTTGCTGGTAGCCAAGTGTTCATGAACGGCGAGTCTGTCTTTGAGGCACTCTATGAGCCGTGTACATACCCCGAGGAGGTTGATTGGGATGACTACGAGTCCATTGACAAGTACGAAGCGTGGAAGGCAGAACGTGGGGACGAAATCGCCGAAGAGTTGATTTCATTTATGAACGAACTTTGGGAAACTGCCACCCCACTCGGCTAGATTACCCAAACCAACTGCTGAGAAGGAGCAAAGAAGTGAGAGTCAAGGAACTGGCAGAAATGCTTGCAACGCTGAATCCCGAAGAGGAACTGTGTGTCCTGATGTGGAGGAAGGAGATGTTTGACTTTGAGGAGAACGATGACCTGATGCTGAACGAAACTGGTTGGGGCAAGGTTGTCCACGACTTTGAGGAGTCACCCATTTCCAGCAATATATACGATGAGATATTTCACGCAGTCTTGGACTACGCTGACATCAGACCGTTCGAGGAGGACGAATCGTGAGCGAAAAAATCTCACCCCAAGAACTGATGGAGTTGCTGGAGGAGAACTATTACACTCTTGCCAGTACTGGTTCAGATGCTGCTTATGCAATCATCGCAGACTTTGGAGAGGGCAACTTCCTCCCTAACCTGGAAGAGTGGGGCATAGATGCAGTTGAGTTTATTCAGGCATACAACGACTTGATTGACATGTGGCTAGAAGACGGAAAGATGGATACACCAGCAATGGAGTGGGCAAAAAAGAACAAGGAGCAGTGAGGGTCCTGAGCCCCGGCGGAAGTTCGGACCGGGATATCGATATAGACGGGGGAAGACAACGCAGGCGACCAATCTCGTTTATCGGAAAATCCGATATTTCCCATTTCCAATCCGACGGTGGCGGATGACCCGCCGCGCCGGCCGCAAATAAATCAGAAAAACAAATATTCTCGAGGGGTGTATCACGGTTTCCAGGGGAAACTTCCACCCCACCTAACTAATATGGAACACATGGCAGGACTAAAAGTATTACTCAACAAAGACTTCACCGATGCAGAAAACCAACGCATTTGGAGTGAGGCAAAAAAACAACACAGTCTCAAACAGGACCAGTCAGGATGGCTTCTGCCGATTGACGTTAGACAGCACCTCGCAGAAATAATGAGGGCTCTATATGTATTGGAAAAATGGCAGAACGAAGGTCGCTCGGGGAACCCCCTAAAATACCTGCGCTCCTACTCCATCTCAGAAGGAACGATTGCTGAGGTTGCCCGAATGTACTTGGACATGGACATAGAGCCCGAAGACATCTATGAACATGTGAAGACAGAAAAGCGTTCAGACAAATACGACTCCTTCACCGACTGGACTAAAGACAAACTATTTGAACAGTTCACGACTGAGCAGTTAGTTGAAGTTTCCGGTTTTTCGTACCAGACAACACTGAAGTTTATTTCAGAATCTCCACATTTCCGAAAAATCAAAAAGGGACTGTGGGAAATCCGTGACCCGAAAGCCGACAAAGAGGCTGGACTCTAAAAGTTCAAAAACAACTCAACCTACCTAAAAAGAGCTGAGCCCCGCTTGGTTATCCACAGGTTTATCCACAGGCTGTGGACATTTACATCACGGGGCTCGCGAGGCGAGAACGGGGAAACTTCCACCCCCCTTCTGTACTGTCTCCCCCTGTGAGCGACATACACATGGAAACAAGGGTTGGGGAAACTCCCACCCCACTTCTGTAAGTTTCTCTCCGTCAAGTCAACTACTACAAAGAAGGAAAATAATGACAACGACAGCAGACCCAACAACCACCCTCCCCGAGTGCTGGCAAGCACTGGAAGACTGCCTGAACAACGGCATTGACCGTGTTGTTCTGTACGGTCCGTCAGGAATCGGCAAGACCTATGCAGGTCTCAACATGGGAGATACAACGGGCGGTGCATACCGTCTCGTTTGCACCGAAGACATGACCAATATGGACGTGACTGGCGCATTCATGCCTGACGGAAGCGGACGCTTCTCTTGGGTCAACGGCTCCGCTCTCAAAGCGTGGGAAGGCAACGGCGTGGTCGGTGGACGACTCATCGTCGACGAAGTGGACAAGGCATCGGGCGATGTGTTCGCAACACTGCTCGCCATGCTGGATTCAGCCGAGTCAGCATCGTGGGAACATCCCGAGTCAGGTCGTGTTCATCGCCCCAAGGCTGGATTCTCCGCAATCATGACAACCAATGTGGAGAACATGGAAGAACTGCCGACTGCATTGGCTGACCGATTCCCTATCCGTATCCGCATCAACACTCCGCACCCGTCTGCTCTACTCTCCCTCTCTGAGGATTTGCGTGAATATGCAGTGCGTATGGCTGATGCTGGTCCCCGTCGCATTTCGCTCCGAGCATTCAAGGCATTTGACCAACTCCGCAAGGGTGTCGGTGCGCAAAAAGCATCCACCATTGTGTTCGGTTCTCGTGCCGAAAGCATCTTGGACGCAATCGCAATCAACGGAGTGAGGTAAGCATGGAATCGACACACAACATCAGTGCCGAGCCTGAATGGCTTGGGCGAAGCGATACCGGCAACGGTTCGTGGGTTGTGACTGAATGCAATCCTCGCCGAGGTGAGCCAGTGACTTCAATCGCCGAGCGAACAATGCGAGTGCCGATGCACGACACTGCTCTCGCCCGAGCAATCCGAGCGCACGAAATGATGCATGCCAAGGTCTCCCCTGTTGACTCGCTCAACGATTGGGTTGCCCGTGGTATCGCTTCTCAGAAAGCGATGATTGCTGTTGAAGAACTGCGTGTGAACTTCCTCTGCTCTAAGACTGGATTTGACGTGAAAGCGAATCTTGCTGACGGTGGGGAGACTGCTGACGGTGAAAGATTTGCATGCACGAACGACTGGCAAGGTTCTGTTCATATGGCAATCGCAACTGCTGGAACTGCATCCAACAAACTCTTCTTGAATGGTGTTCGTCGCCACAACCGAATGTGGGGTGATGCTCTCGCCGACATTTCAAAGCGAGCAGTGAGAGAAATGGATAAGGCGTACAAGACTCGCACCCTTGCATCAACCGAGGTTGAGCGCTCATCGGGTCTCTATCCGTTCGGCTTCTCTCACACTGAAAGAATCGCCGAGTGGGTTGACCGTCTCGCTTCAATCTCTCCCGAAGAACTTACCGAGGACGGTCAGGAAGAAGGTCAGGGAGAAAGTGACGACAACGGCGATGAGAATCAGAACGGTGATGAAGGCAAGACCGAAGGAGAGCCAGTAAAGGCTCGTCATTCCAATCGTGGTCGTGGTCGCCCAAAGGCAGGCACTGGAAAGCGTCTCACTGGAATCACACCTTCTGAGCATTCTCACCGTGTTCCGTCTTGGAGCGAAATGACGATTGAGAGATTGCCGATGCCACTGCACACCAAGGGCAACATCGGCAAGAAGCGCACTGCATCGAATGTGGGTCGCTCTCCTCGTCGTCTCCACCGATTCATGACCGACCCTGAGAAAAGAGTCTTTGACAAGGTGAGTCGTGGCAACGGTGGAATCGTTGTGATTGACGCATCGGGTTCAATGAACTTCAGTCATGAGCAGATTAGGTCAATCGTGGAGAATGCTCCCGGTGCAACTGTTCTCTCATACTCCGAAACTCAGGCTGGACCGTCTGCATACATTCTCGCCGACAAGGGTCGCATGTGCGCACAACTCCCCGAGCAGGGCGCTGGCAACGGCGTTGACTTCCCTGCTCTTGAATGGGCTGTGAAGAATCGTCAGCGTTCATCGTCACCAATCGTGTGGGTCACTGACGGAGGCGTGTGTGGCAAGAATGACGGATTCTCCAATATTCTTGCGATGCAGTGCATCACATTCTGCAAGAAGCACAACATCATCGTTCTCCCGTATGTTTCGGAAGCGATTGAAGAACTGCGCAAGATGAAGGCTGGACAACGTGGACAGTCTCGCTGGCCAATGATGCTCCGTCAGGCTTGGCGAGAGAGCATGGGAACGGAGATGACCGAGCGAGGATAGTAGCCCACCAAGGTCTCCTCACCCCATCACTCCCTCATAGGTTGAGAGCGGAGTGGTGGGGTGAGAGAGAGACATGAGGTCGGTGGGTCAACGAGAGAGACTTGTGATGAGGTGTTGTTGTCTCACCACTGGCTCCCCAAAGGTCCCTTCTTCCTGTGGGTTGTGGGCCCACTGACCGAGTGTCACCCAAGGAAACTGCCACCCCACTTCTGTACTATTACCAGTACCGAGCGAGCCAACCCAATCCCACACGGGAAGGGGGGCGGGGCTCCCCCGTGTGGGGTATTACTAACTGCGTTTTGTATTGTTGTCTTTTGTATTCAGATACGACGCTCTCCACCACGCACGCGAGAAGAGAACTATGAGAGAGATTGTGAATGCATCAACCCAGGATAAAGTCCAGTCGATTGCCCCAGCATCATGCAGGACATCCAGGACAATGATTCCAGCAACTGCATACACCGATGCCGTCGCCACTGTCAGTAGCAGGGCCGCCAAAAATATCGCGACAGCGAACCCGGCAAGAGCCTTCTCTTCGAGAACTTCTTCTGCAGGTTTCACTTTTTTGTCCCAGTCTTTGGTCGACGGTGGTGGAAGAGACCTGCTGTTCCTTCTGAGTCGCTCATCTTTGCGCATTTGTCCGTTTCACTATCTGGTGGATTCTTTGTCTGGAAAGGTCGAACTCGTCTGCTATCTGGCTAAGGCTAGCACCGGCCGCCCGCAATTCATGAATTCTTACATTTCTTGGAATATCCGTCGCCGGCCCAGGACGAAGCGGACCCCACTCCCACCCGGAAATACCATCGAGCTCGACGACTCTTTCTACAGAAAGCTGATTTTTTCTTTTTCTCTGCCGCACGTATCCGACCCATGCACCCAAAGCAATTTCTTTTCCTTCGATAATTTCAATATGCACAGCCGGAACTCGACAATGGCCATTGCGCACAGAAAACTGCTGCAAAGCCAAGACGTAATTGTTAAATCTTGTTTTATTGTCCATAGCCAGGATAATAATTCAAGACCCGTAATTATTAGTGCAACTATTTCCTTTAAGAAATTACAAATAGTATTGACAAAACCGGCTGCTACGTATAGTATTTGAACATGCTAGAAAATGGCCAGAAACGATTTATTTATGCCTAGGTTCGACAACAATTTTGAGTCAGATTCTTTTAATTTTGAAGATTCCGCTGCGCTTGAAAATTCACTGGCACGCCTGATTCAGCATGACCCGGGAATAGCCGAAGCTCTAAAAGAGGAAATAGATAAAGCCGCTAATTTCCCAGAAGACAACGTTCTGATTGTCGGCACCGACGGGGACTACACCATCACGATTATTCACGTTCCCGAGAATGTTATCGGAAACTCCACCGGGCCCGAAATTATGCCTTCTTCGGATAATCGAAAAATCTTGGCGGCCGTCTCGAGGGAAACGACCCAGCGTCGCGCGGACCAATGCATGAATATGGTCGACCCAATTCTGGCTCAACAAAGATGGGAATCCATGGTTGGTTGGTTTTTCGACAAAACCCTCGAACTTGTATACGACGGTTCTGCCCAGTTCATCCCAGACGAGCTCCCAGACTTCGAATGAAAAGAAAGAAAAATGACATTTAATAGCAAACCAGGTAACTGGAACCTAGCAGCACAAGTGTGCATAGTTGAGATTTTTTACGGAAATGCATTACTTCATCTGAGCTCCGCCTCGATTAAAGAAATACGAGAAAGACTGGATTCGATGATTTCCATCGGGATGGCCGGCGGCAAAGAAATATCGAATAATGAATTTGCGCGTTTCTGGCTTGAGCTCGCCTGGATTACGCAGCGGGCTGCCGAAAATTCAGGAATTAAGTTATTTAATGTCAAACCGGTCGAGCTGGCGACACACATCTGCAGAAAGCAGGCTGACTATGGCCACGACAATATTTCAAGATTTGGAAGAATAGGGCTCCTAGTCCGGGTTCACGACAAAGTTGCAAGATTGGAAAATCTACTGGGTCGCGGTGTCCAGCCACAAAACGAATCACTCGTTGATAATTACATCGATGTAGTTGGTTACGCGACAATCGGAATGATGGTTGAGCGAGACTGGTTCATGCTCGACCTCGATAGGGAAGCAATTGAAGCGGTGGCTCCCCAGGGAGTCTAGACCGTTGCGCCACCTACAAACCCAACTGAGTTGACTACGACCTGGGAAGCCCCGCCGCACCCCTCCGTCAAGGAAAGGAGACTCAACATCGGGGCTCGGCCACAATATCATAAGGGCGTTACATCTTTGCGTAACTCTGGATAGATTTATCCAGAACCCCATCAGGAAAGATGAAAAAAGAAATATCCGGATTGATGTTGCACGGTGGTGGATGACCCTGCTATGGTTCAGACCCATCCCGCGAAAGCTGGATATTTGAGCTCAAATCTAAATAAGACCCAGTAGCCAACGCACCTACAAAAAGCGAGGGCCTGCTTGAGGTTTGCCAAAAACGGGAAAACAAAAATAAAGGTTCCCCCGGACCCCCTCCAAAGGGGTTCTTCGGACTTTCTGTTTTAACTAAGATTTTTGGACGTAGCTCCAAATACTTCTTGTTGGTTTTTTCAAATTTGTTTTTTATAGCTCGAAAAAATTCTTCAGAATAATTTCTCAAATGGAGTTGACAAATGATTCCTACCAGATTAGATTTAGGACATGCCGAGAGGACCATCTAAAGCCACGAAGGAAAAGCGCAGCAATGCTTCCCTGGTTGCTGAAGAAGATATCCAGAAAGTATTCAACTACTGGGTAGAAACGTTCTCGAAGAAACGGGCGGTGCTGGATGAAAAGCGCCGGACAGTAATAGGGAGTGCTATCTACTTTTACGGGGTAGATGCATGCTGCGACGCCATCAGGGGTTGTTCGATGTCGGACTTCCATATGGGCCGTAATCCCCAAAACAAGAAATACACAGACGTGGAGCTCATCCTCCGGGATGCGCAGCACGTAGAACGATTTATCGGATTTTTGCCAGAAGATGACGAACGGCGTGAGCACGCCGGCCGCGAGCCCTGGTAAAAGAAAGGAAAAGTTGATTATTCCAAATAGGCCACGCAGCTGGTCGCGAGTAAAACTAATAATTCGAACGTTTAGGCCACGTCCACTGGGGACCGTGCCCGCCGCACCGGCCGCCAAAAACTTTAAAAATCACGGAATGGAATAAATAATGTCTACAGCTGAAACACTAAACCCAGAAACATTTACACCGCAGCCTTACCCGCTATACGCATGGGTTTCTACCCCGACGGTATACGGCAGCGAAGATGGGGAGATTTCCGAAATTCAATGGCAGCGCTCGAGACTCCTCGTCGTCGGCTGGGGTACCTATGGCGGACATATTGAACCCATGGTGTGGTACGGGAACGGTTTTACTTCAGTTCCACTGAACTGCATTACTCAGGATTATTACGACGCTCCATATCTGGACGACATCGATTGGGAAGAGATTCGTGATTGGTTTGGCCAGGCAGCGATTCTTATAGATATCGGGATAGGGGAACCCGGGGCCTCAGGGTATGAAGCCCGCGAACAAAGCTGGGAAAAGACAACGAGACTGGTGGTTGCCAGTAAGAAGGCAGCGGTCTCCCGAGAAACAGCTACAGTTAGCTGACGGTGGTGGATGACATGCCAAAATGGTTTTCAGATAAATCTATCGGAAATATGTTCAGCGGTTCAGACTGGAAAGCTCACTATCCGGCCGCGAAAAATAATTGGAAAATCAACGAAGAGCGTTTTTCAGCTATCGATGATTTAAAACCAGGTCCTCTCCTCGCCGGCTCCGCGGAAGACGCTTTGATGACAGTCATGATTATGATGTACTCCATCACGTTCGGCCGCGACGGATTCACAGAAGAAGAGATTTCCGATTATTTGGAAAACCAATCCTGGGAGGAGCTCACCATCAAGGGGCTCAATATGGTTTCACAATTGCACAAAGAAATAATCGAGAGGTCAGATTGACAAAGAAGGAACTCGAAGAGCTGGTCACCCAGGTGTACGCGACGTACCGGGAACAGATGTACGAAATTGACAAGAAAACGATTTTTAAAGCCTGGTATGCGCTGCTCGAGGATTTGGAGTTTGAAGACACGATGGCCGCGTTTTTGGAATTAGCGACTTTTATGGAATTTATGCCTCGACCAGGGACGGTCCGCCGCGCGACAATTGACAGGAAACTCGGGAAAGACGAACATCTGGATGCAGCGGCCGCGTGGAGTATTTTGCAGGAAATGCGAAAAGCTGCAGATACCGGTCAGTTCTACCAGGGGGAGAGACCGGCAGCCCTAATAGAGACAATCGCCCAATTAGGGGGAAGCTCTGTTGACCTTCACACCAACGGAGATAGGGACACTTTTGTGAGGGTATATAACAAGACCGTACAAAAGTTGGACACAGAAAAGTACCAACTAAAGAAACCAAACAATAGTGTAGTAACTGACGGTGGTGGATGAGTTGCCAAAATTTGGTACGGTAACAAAAGTTAGGTCACTTTAGTGAGGGTATTTTAATGGGTGAACAAGAAATGGGTTCTTTTAGTTTGGAGGACCTAGAGAAGCTGTTCGACAGCATGAATATAAGAGACGGTTGGGCTTGCGAAACTTGTCTCTACTTCAAAGAGGAAGTAAACCCGGATGGTACTCAGGCAGCAAGAGGCGAATGCCGGCGAAACAGTCCTTTACCGAAACTCGCGACTTTAGATAATTCCGATTATGAGTGCTCGAAAGCAGTTTGGGCAGAAGTAAGAATTTCAGACTGGTGTGGCGAATACATACGCCGGCGATTTAAATGAAGTATCTGTGTGGCGGCCTAATCATCTATTGGACATACAGGAGTAATTCCATCCCACTGGCACTGAAACCAGTGATGTACGCATGTGTCGCGGGGGTTGTGTACAGTATTCCGTAATGAAGCGGAATCCCGGAAGACCAGTCGTACAGCCCACAAAGCCGTACACCACAGTAACAATCCGAGTAACGAAGGAATTCAAAGAGCAGCTTATTGCTCAAGCTGAGGCTGTTGACCTCACGCTTACGGATTACCTCGTATCTCTTGTCGAGCGCGACAGCTCCTGAGCCCCGTGACGCACAGTGCGCAAATCACAAAAGACTCGATTCCCGGAGAGGTTCTCCGAGCTCCACATCCGACTCAAGGGTCGTATGAAAAACGAGATTATCGATGCAGCATCACGCGCCGGCTTGACTGTCAACCAATACATTCTTGTAGCCATTTACACCCACCTTCGCGAAGAGCGCGACATCCCGCCGGCCACAGCTGCACAGTTCAGGATTCCCACACTAGAGGAATCAATTGTCGCATATATGCGGGGAGAGACAGTTCTACAGCCATGCGGTCAAGAGAAATGCGAACAAGTCTTGACACAGTTAGATGGCCTCATGTTCTGCGATACGTGCAACTTACGTATCCAGTGAAAAATAAAAATCCAAAACATCCAGACGGAGAGAAGCAAAATGCCCATTAAAGACATCCAGAAGCGTCGTGAGTACGAACGTGAAAGAAAGCAGAGAAAGCGCCTTGAGGCTATTCAGGCACTTCCAGCAGAACAAAAAGAAAAAGCAATCAAGCGCAACGAGTCACGCCGTTCAAAGAATATGCGCTGGGAAAGAGTTTCTAGTCTCCCCACATCTGAGCAAGTGTCGGCCTAATAGGTCGTATCTTCCTTCTTCTCTGTTCGGCAGCTAGTTGTCTACTGGTAAGCCCTGCCCATACTCCATGCATATCTGCGGGTGGGAACTCCAGGGCATACTCCAAACACTGTGCCTTTACAGGACAATCTGAACATATTCGTCTTGCCTCAGCAATGTAGGTAATGTCCTTATGTTCTTTGGGAAACATAAGATGGGTAAGTCCCTTACAGGCTGCATGTTTAAACCAGTCTTTAGTGCCAATATACAGTCCGTCTATTGGTTGGGAACTATTATTACCCTCATTTTGTTTACCCACAAAAGTACTCCTTTTATATGTGTCTACAATTATTAGAGCACATCAAAAAAGAGTCTGTGGGTACAGATTTAGTAAATTACCCAGAAAAGGGGGGACTAGTGATAGTCTTCAGTTATGCCAGTTCTATGGGGACACCCAAATGAAAAC
>Ga0129333_10006134_pt1 | contig 11364 bp, 6 predicted proteins | sample CPB6_08_DNA_FD_94474 | JGI IMG/M metagenome (GOLD analysis project Ga0129333, IMG submission 94474) | Freshwater to marine salinity gradient microbial communities from Chesapeake Bay, USA - CPBay_Sum_0.6_0.8_DNA | ecosystem: Environmental > Aquatic > Marine > Coastal | place: USA: Chesapeake Bay...
AGACTCAAGAGACTCAAGAGACTTAAATAATTGTAAAATGAGATTCATTAATGATATTAGCAGACGCAATATTTTAGAATTATTGCCATTTTCTGTTTTCCCTCTCGTGATTCATCCTAAATATGTATTAGGATACAAAAATACGCTTGTGGATATTAAAGATGATATTGTAATAAATAAGGTTGCTGTATTCGGTGCTTCTGGATACACAGGAGGAGACACTGTAAGAACTTTGCTAAATAAAAATATAAATGTTGTAGCTATTACGAGAAAAAATGTTGAAATTGTCGATAGAAATAATGCGAAAAGTAATACACTTGTGATAGATAATATTAAGGATAAAGATAAAATTCAAAAGGTTGTCGGTGTTGATGTTGTAAAACCCCAATCTCTCATTGGTATATTGGATGGTTGCGATGCTGTAATTTATTGTGCTGCTTCAAGACCTGCTGTTAAAATTACAGGAACACCCGGAACTGAAGCGTATGATAAGATGTTAAATGATACTAATAAAAATAGTCAAATAGCTGAACCAAGTAGTAATGTTGAAGATATTGGATTGGTTAATGTTGCTAAAGAGGCTATTAAGGCAAATGTTAAAAGATTGATTATAGTATCTTCAATATGTGCTAAATGTCAGTTGGGAAAAGAGAATTACGGAGAAACAATTGATAGAGGTTTTGCGAGTTGCGATAGTTGCTATAAAAAACAAACAGGCGAAGAAAGAGTTCGCATATTGTACAAGGATGTTCCTGCTAATATGAGCTATACTATTGTAAGACCGGGAATGTTATCTCCGGGCGAAAGAAGAGGACCTAAGGAAGTAGAGTTTAATCAAGGTGTTTCAAAAAGCGGTATTATATCAAGGATTGATTTAGCGGATGTTTTAGTTGCTGCCGCAAAAACTAACAAAGGGGCTCAAAAAACATTTGAAGTATATTATAAAGATACAGCACAGCCAGTAGATATGTATAAATCTCTAAAAACCTGTAAGGAAATGGGGAAAAGTGTTAAAGAGTGTTTCTTCGGTGAAGGCTATAATAACACAGAGCCCTTATCAATTGATAAAATGCTCAATACAACTATTAAAGGCACTATATTTCCTTCGGGCAACGAAGTATCTGGAGATAATTATGAAAAAATGTTAAATAGTCTTACAAAAGATGTGTATGAAAGTTATGACATAAATGTCTTAATGTCAAAAGATATCATCTAATTCATAATATATATAAATATTATAGTATATATATATAAAATGAATAAATATATTATTTTATCGCTATTGTTAATTAATGATTCTCTTTCATTCTCAACGATATCAAATCTAAATAATTTTAGACTTAGAAAGAATATAGCCGTTCTTAGAGATAGACCGAGTTTTTCCAATATACAACGAAGAGAAGTTTTTAGAATAGCAAGAGTTATTACTATTCCATATGTATTTGGTAATTTTATTGATATCGCAAATGCCGCAAAAAAAGAAGATAAAAATATTGAAGCTCTTAGAGAAGAAGCTAACAGAATTATTGAAATTATTGAAGTACAAAAAGATACTTTTAATCTCCCAGCAATTACAGAAGCTAACAAAAATATACTACGGACTGGCTCTAATAAGGGCATCGAGAATGATGACATTAACAAAGATAACTTTGCTACTATTAAGGAGGCTAAAAATATTAGCGAGAAGGAAGAAATTAGGAATACCTTGAATATTATTCTTGATGACTTTAAAAAAAATGGAAATGATAAACCCGAAGAAGCTCTCAAAACTCTTCAATCATTCTGTGCTGATTCTAATGTAATTAAATCCAAAGATGCCTCTAAACTAAAACAGCTATTTGCAGACGGAAAATATGGCATCTTTCTCGGTAAGTTTGATAACTATTATATTACAAATTATAACAAAATATATGATACAGATGATGAAAAAACATATTATGAAGTAGATATTAAACTAGAAGCTCCATATAAAACTATGATATACAATAGCATTCAATTTGACGAGATGTATTACCCAGAAATTGCTGGCGACCCTTGTTATATCATTTATAGATGGATATTTGTAAAAACAAATGATAAATATATGATTGATGGCTGCTACCTCCTCCGCAAACAATAGCTCAAAACTATAAACGAGGCTGTATAGCAGGCTCAATATTTTTCAGAGGAATATTAACATTAGTAGCAGTATCGGCAGATTCAGAGCTTTTGCGCTCATTTTCTAATTGTGTAAAAGTAGTCCCTTTATAACTTCCCAATTTTAATTCACTCTTTTTTATTTGATTATCTCGCAAATATTTAACAATTACCTTATCTCCTGGACGGTATTTCCTCAATATTACATTTAAATCATTTGGGTCATTTATATCACTATCATCAATAGATAAGATAATATCGCCTATGCTATCTATTCTTTGTGTTTTATTATTTCTTACAATACCACGCAATCCAGCATCATATGCCGGTGATTTATCAGGAACTTCAAGAATTAGTAAGCCTTTTTCAATTATAGGAATCCCGCTTTTTTCAGATTCTAATACAGAAGGATTTCTTTCCATATATGATATTCCTAAAATAGCCTTTTTGACAAAGCCTGTTTCAATAATATCTGTAATAGATTTCAAAGCATTCGCAATAGGTATCGTAAATCCAATACCGGCAGAAACTCCGGCTCCAAGAGATGCCGTATTTATCCCAAGCAATTCTCCCTTGCTATTTAGTAGAGGACCGCCGCTATTTCCTGGATTTATTGCGGCATCCGTCTGTAATACATTATATATCTTGCGTCCAGTAGGTGCCGTTATCTCTCTGTTAGTAGCAGAAATTATACCTGCCGTGAATGTATGATCTTGACCAAAAGGATTCCCAATAGCATAAGCATTTTCGCCTACACTTGGTTTAACATTCGGATTATATTTAATTACTTGTAAATCTGTCTTGCTATCCACGTCAATTTTAAGAACTGCTATATCAAGGTCTGGGTCAATTCCTGTCAATTTAGCTTTATAATTCTTCTTAACGTTGTTCTTATCTGTTATAGTTATTATAGCATTATCTACCTTGTTTATTACGTGAAAGTTAGTTATAATATGTCCCTTCTTGTCCCATACAAAGCCTGTTCCTACACCTTTTGGCAAATCCTCCTTATTCAAATTATATTTATCAGCCATAGCAGTATATTCAGTGCTTATATAACAAACTGATGGAATTGAATTATAAAATATATTAGATTGCTTCTTTTCAATATTAGGTAATACATTATTATATAAATATATAGAATTGATACCTAATAAGTTTGTTCCCAAATACATTAGTAATATATTACGCCTATCGTATAACTCATTAGACACACCGGGCTCGCCTTTGCCGCCTTTATAATTTTTACCATCTTTACACATTTTTAGAGACATTGGCTTTCTAAGCATTTTAGCATATTGATACGGATATTGATAAGATTCACCTATGCTGGAAAATAATAAAAAAACATATATTACAAACTTCCAGCAATTACAAAACATTCTTTTTCAATTATATTTATTAATATTGCTTTAATATTTATATAATTACATAATTACATAATTACATAATTACATAATTACATAATTACAAAGATATTAAGAGATTTGCTTCCAAGTTTCTCCACAGTGTTCGCATACATATAAATATTTCATATTCTTATTATCATATTTGATATATATTACTTGTTTTTTATCATCAGGAGCATTGCAATTCTCATTAGGACAATTAATTAAAGGGTCTTTAATTCTTCTGAGTGTAGGATCATAGCGTAGATACTTATTAACATGTTGATTATATAATAAGTCATCACCGCTATAAAAAGTTTTTGAAATATTAATAGCAGTATTAACAGTCTCTACTTTTTCAAAATCACAGTGCTTGCAAAACTTTACCAACTTTTTTTCCTCATTAGATTTAACATATAACATATTGTCGCATATTTCGCAGAACTCCATTTTATTATAGTAATAAGAAAATTAAATCTTATATAATCAATTTTTATATACATATACAAATACAAGCATATATACAAGCATATATACAAGCATATATACAAGCATATATACAAGCATAGCTCTTTATTCCTAATTATCATCTTCTTCATTTTCCAATTTATATGCAATTCCACGCCATCCCTTGTTATCATACGGGACAGATAGAAGTTTCTCAAAATACGCCTTCAATTGATTTCTATCAGGACACTTTTTGCCCTTAACAACATTAGAAGTGCACCAAATACGGAAATCATTATATAATTTAGTAATAGTAACCCTCGGCTCTCTAATCTCCTCGTCAATAATTATCTTCTCGTTAATAAATTGCCCAATAATATCATTGTTCTGTTTATAACTCTCAGTAGCTATTCTTACCTCAGAAGGCTCAACAATAGAAGAGGGATTAATATGCTTATGTCTTTCAATTAGCATACTTATGAAAATCTCCTTCCACTTATCAAACTTATCTGTAAGTTCCAAATCCATATGAAACTCGTTTTTACTTGGAACAGGATTTTCGCAGAATCTACTTGAGAAATTACATACCTTAATACGTCTCCAAGTACCACCATCATCACTTGGAACCTCTGGCAATTCATTACAAGTCAAAATCATCTTAAATTGCGGCTTGAACTCATAAGGCTCTTTAAACAACGTTCTTACCAAAATTCTATCCTGTCCTGAAAGTTCTTTCATAAGACCAATATTTAGCCTTTCATTTTCACTCGGCTCTTGCATAACAGCAAATCTTCGCCCCTTAGTCCTCTCCAATTCACTTTGTGCAGCATTACTAGCAGCCCGTTTTTGTGTCAGTAGAGCTATAGGTAAGATACAGTAATATTCGCCAATTGCCTTTTGAATCAAATCCAACATTTTAGATTTTCCATTACTACCCTGTCCCGTAAATATATAAAACCTCTCTTGTGAAATGCTACCATCAAGAATACACGCCAGAATATCCATAACATAATTTCTCAGATTTTTATTAGTAAATATCTTAGCAAAGAAATCATTAATATCTGCTATCTCTGGAAGTTCGCTATTATATTTGACATAGCTATTTTTCGTAGATAATAGAATATAATCATCTGGCATCCCATCGCGAAATATATGTAGTTTCAAATCATATACACCATTCTCAAATCCTATCAAATGCGAGCGACTATCTAACAACTCCTCAAATTTATCATCAATAAACAGAGTCCTACACTCTTTCATAATAGAATCCTTGAAACTGGCATTTTTCAATTGCTTCGCGATACTAATACATTTTTTACTCTTCTCTTCATTAATCGTTTTCATAATAGGATCTTCGCAGTGTTCAGCATAATGCTGACTCCTTTCCATAAACTTCTTACAAATATCAACACTCAAAATCTTTCTCAATTCTAGACCTTCACGAGCCCTTACCCATTTATGCTTTTCTCTATCATATTTATACCAATTATCCTTCGTAATCGCCTTAAATTCGTCTTTAAATATCGCATATACTACACACGCAATATCAAAGTGCGAACCATCGCTACCAAGCGCATCATCAATAAGCCGAATGATAGATTTATTAACGACATCATTGTACTTCGTCAAATTATCTTGTTTCGCCCACCATCTCAGTGTCCCAATTCCCATATTATCCTTTCTCATCTTGTCCCACAATTGCTGACACTCGCCTTCAATGTATACACTGCTAATCTTAGAGAAGTCTACCCAAGTTTCCAAGAGCCTATAATCAATGTTTCGCAATACCCAACCGAGATTAATCCAATCTGTGTAATTATCCGCGCGGCTCGTTGAAAGACATTCATTTACAAGTTTTTTAATAAATATCAATTCATCCTCGGACACATATCTTTTATCATTATTCAATGCCTTCCCCAAAATATTGTTCTGTACCTTGCTTTTCAGTTTTTGGTCAAGAGCTGGCAAAATATGCTTGCTATACTGAGTAATTTCTACAGCAAATTCTTCTTTAATACAATTAATATCATAATTCATATTTTTTCTCATAGAAAACAGCTTGATAAAATTGATTTCATCGCCGGCATTCAATATATATTCTTGCTTCTCAGTTTTATCTCCAGCATATTTATATATTGAAGATACACGATAAGTATCGCAATCCGGCTTTTTACTACCATACATTTGCCAACAATTTACATCAATAATTGCCTTATCCACAATAGATTCATAATCATTACAAATTGGCAAATCTTTAAAAATAACATCACCAATATCTATAATCTTTCTTCTAATAAAATGCTGAGCGTTATTAGCTATAATAATATTTGGAAAGATGATATGAATCCCGTCTTTCAACTTATTTCTGAACTCTACTGGATTCGGCTTTTCCATAACATATGCGATTTTATCCGCATCAGATATATTCAAATATTTATTAATTATGCTAAAATAACTATCGACTATTTTGTATATATTATCATCATTATATAATCTCTCATATTTTTTATTATTATTTAAAGAAGAGTTTGAAGATTGGGAACTATAAAGTCCAGATTTATCATCAGGAATAGTAAAACGAAAATCTATATCTACGCGTAAGGGGCTTGGTTCTAATGGTTTTTCTGTGAAATACAAGGGAACACCATTCATCATAGCTAAACTATATAAATTGATGAACTCATCATAATTTTCATCAGGTATATTTAAACTAACTTTTGGTGAACCTATACTGGTATTTGTGAATATTTTCACCCCTTTCTCCACACGATATTTATTTATAAAAGAGCGCAAATCTTCGTTTATACCCATACTTATAAATATATTACTTTATATATATATCAATTTTTATTTTTATACATATTTTGACATTTCAATATTTTGGTTTTTTGAGGCTTTTGAAGCATTTTAAACATAATATTTTATAGCAATAATATAGATTATAATATTTTTTTATTATGGAAAAAAATGCAGAAAAAAGCTTAAATAAAACAAAATATTGTAGTCCGAAAAATATTAACAATCCTACGCTATTCAATAAGAAAACGTTAATCCTTTTAATAAATACTTGGAACGCGAATAAAACAAATCATCACGATAAAATAGAATATAAAAAGTCATTCAGTGTAGCTAAATTATCTGAACTATTAAATGCCAAAATAAAGCCGATATGTAATGATAAGGAATACTGGTGTTGGCCGAGTGCTATAAAAGAAATGACTAAAGATTCTAAGACTAAGGAAATTATCAAAAAGATTGAGGAGAACGAATTGCGTCCCGAGATGCCGCTCGAATGGTATAAAAATCCTATAGAATGGTTATCAAATTATGATATTGAAGATGTAATGATACAGTATAATAATGATAAAAAATATAAATACTGTTTTTTGGGAGTTTTTCCAATAGATTTCTCAGAACAAGATAGTTTCGGAAGATGTTTATACAGCCAAATATGTTCGCTAGATATAAATAAATATATTAATAAAAAAATAAAATATCTTGGGCTAATTACAAATCTAGATAAACACAATGAACCAGGGTCTCATTGGACTTCTACATTTATCATATTAGACCCTAAAATAAAATGTTATGGGGCTTACTATTATGATAGTAATGCTATAAATACCCCATCATATGTTTCTAAGTTTATTAACAATATAAAAGCACAATTGAAAAAAAAATATCCAAATAGTGTTTTTAAAATACATAATAATAATATTAAGCATCAGAGAAAAAATACCGAATGCGGAATGTTCTCTATGGCTTATCAAATAAGATGGTTAAACGGTTTGCTAAAATATAAGGAGTTGAATTTTAAATCTCCATATGAATATTCAAACTTTGTTGAATATATAATTAAAGATAGCAAAATTAAAGATGAAACTATGGAAGAAAGCCGTACATATCTATATCGCCCTAATTTCAAAAAATACATTAAGGACAGAAACATAACCATATAATAATCATAATAATCATAATAATCATAATAATCATTATCATTATAATTGAATACCTACTATATATCGAATATCAAGTATATATCGAATATCTAGTATATAAACAACTATTTTATATACTATATTATAATATAATGGGGGTAATAGATGATTTTAGGCAAGAAAAAAACAAAATGGTGATAAATGTAGCTACAGAGAAAATGATTATGGATAAATATAATTTAAATATAGATAAATTAGAGTTGAAAGGTATTGTAGAGCAAGTTATAATTTCTATATGTAATGATGCTATTTTAATTAAAAGAATTGGCAAATTAATAGAATTGAACACAATCGCGTTGACAAAAATTAAAGATTATATTGAGGTTAATATTATAAATAAAGGCGTAAATACTGTAATAAATGAAGAATTAAAAACGGCAGATGATGTTATAGATAGTATTAATAAATATAATACCGACGAGCTATTATCAAAAGTAATAGAGTTGGAAGAAAAAAGAAAAACAGTAAATACATTGGCATCATCAGAAAAAATAAACGGTAATCTATCTTCAATACAAGTATCTGATGGTCTGACATCTGCTACGACTGCTACGACTGCTACGACTGCTACAACTGCTACGACTGCTACGGCTGCTACGACTGCTACGGCATCTTTAGGAGCAACAATTGCCTCTTCATCATCTCCTACATTATCATTTCCATCTACACAATTATCGCAAACATCACAAAAATATTCGCTTGTTAATAATGTTAATGTTGAAAATCTTGAAACTATTGCATATATTATTGAAAAAATGGAAAGTATAATAAATAATAAGAAGAATATCAATTATAAAACTCTTATAATTAATAGCTATAATAGAGATTGGACTATATATAATAATAGAAACAATTTATCACTATCTATAAATATTGATTTAACTAAAAATATTATTGAACCCAAAAAACTCTTAATGCCAAAATATGTAAAAAGCATAACGCCATATATAACAATGACTATCAATGATGGAAAAAAAACACAGAAATTTCAATTTATCTTATGTGTCTCATCTATTGCTAATGCTAAAACAGGAATAGGAACAGGAACAGGAACAGGAACAGGAACAGGAATAGGAACAGGAACAGGAACAGGAACCTGTGTAGGGGGTACAGACGGAAATTGGGATACTTGGGTAATAATGAATAATGAATTAGAGACTATAAATAATATAGTGCAGTTAAATAATAAAGAATGGCTTATATCATTTACAGACTTTTTAAATAATGAATTGGAATTAGGTAATGACTGTATAAATATTAATAGAATTACCAAAACATTCAACGATAATCAATATAATATTATAACAGAAAAAACAGATATGTTAGAATATAATGGATATCACCTTGATTTGATTAACAAATATGATAATATTCTATTGAAAACAAGCGATGACAATGATATCCTATTAAAGGTTTTAGAGATTGACGATAATAATATAACAGTATTATATAAAAATAACGAGGAAAGCGGAAATATCAATGATATAACAGAGGCATATTTGCTTAATTGTAAAGCTCAATACAGTATAATATTATCTTATCATTCTCGTATATATAAGTAATAAGTGATTATTACTTATAGAAAATATTGTTATCATAGCAATAATACAAGTGTTCCCGAGAATATGAATATTAACATAGATATTATATCAAGTCTATATTGCAATTTTATTTTTTCATCTTTTGTCAGGTTATTTTCAAATTCACCAGACAATATATTATCGAAATTAAAAGTATATATATAATTATATATATATGTGTAATCTAAAATATCTCCTAAATTATTAACAAAGTTATCTGTTTGTATTATTATTATAACAAGAAGGGAAAATATTATAAATAACATTATATGTAATATGATTCCTGGTGTATTTATGTGCATATTTAAATAATTAAATACAATTCGCAACTTATATGAATCAAGATTGACAAATGCTGTAAATAATAGTAATATTAAAATGTAAAAAATAGCATATATTAATATAGCATAACGCAGAGATTTAACAATATTATAATCTATTAAAAATTCAAATAATACCATAATCATCGTGCGAATGGCAAACATTAAAGCAAGGAAAACAACCTTATCCTGAAAAGTAATTTTTAGAACTATTTCAGGATCCAAATCATATAATATTAGCTTGTTTTTCAGCTTCTCACCTTCATTAATATATGTTAAAGGACTCTTTCCCTTCTGATTATTATAATAAGCCTTTATACCTTCGCTATAATCATTCCATATCTGCTCATATAATGTTTCATTTTCATTATATTTTTTTCCAAAAGAATTATTTTGCCCTACTTCATTGTTGTCATCATCATTATCAAATACTGTTTTCAACTCTTTAATAAAATCAAATAAATTATTAGTCTCACTATCTTTAATTAATTTGTATAAGTTTTCTTCCAATAGTTTTTTTAGTCTATTTTGCTCTTCGGTATCTTCTTTAATTCCACCGCCATACAATGCGCCTCCGTCATTTTTTACTTGCATATATCCTCGCGTATTATCTCTTCTTGATTCGGCGCTTATAACTTCCTTTACATCTTTGATTTTTTTGGCATTAGATGTAATATCAATCTTGATATCTCCTAATTCCCTATCTATTCTATCTAATTCTTTATTATATATTTCAATAATTTCATTATTATTATTAATCTGAGGATTATCATCTATTATATATTTGAGCTGTCCTATCTTTATGATATTTTTAACAAAATCATTGTATTCAGTAGCATAAGGAAGATTTATATCTATACATGCTTTATATAATTTCTTCAATTCATCCTTTATAAGTTTTAAAGAAGCCGTTAATTGTTTTTTTCTTTCCTCCAAATTTTTACTTTTTTTTTCATTTTCTTTATTCTGATTTTCTAATTCAGCAACTTGTTTTTTAGTCTCTTCACTTGCTAATTCACTAGTACCAATATTATACTTTACCATACAAGTTTTAATTAATTCATTAATCTCCTCCTCTTTACTTGATAATTCTTTTTCTTTTGTTTCAATCCCTTCTAATAATTTGTGTAGGTCAGATTCATCAGGATTAAATTTTTTTATAACTTCTTTATATTGAGTTATTAAAGATGCAAGTGATGTAAGTTCTGAATTAATATTGCTAATATCTACATCAGTTCCTTTTTCTTTATCTTTATCTTTATCTTTATCTTTATCTTTATCTTTATCTTTATTTATTTTATCCATTTTTTTATTAATTTCAGCATAAATATTATCGTGTAATTTTATTTTATATTCCAACTCTATTTGATGTTGTTTTACTTTATCATTAATTGGATTTTCTTGACTTGTTGGTCCGTCTATATCTTCTTGGCTTTTAATAACTAATTTAATTAACCTTTTACTATCACTTTCATCTTTTATAAATTTACCATAT
>Ga0129333_10006136_pt1 | contig 11361 bp, 10 predicted proteins | sample CPB6_08_DNA_FD_94474 | JGI IMG/M metagenome (GOLD analysis project Ga0129333, IMG submission 94474) | Freshwater to marine salinity gradient microbial communities from Chesapeake Bay, USA - CPBay_Sum_0.6_0.8_DNA | ecosystem: Environmental > Aquatic > Marine > Coastal | place: USA: Chesapeake...
CCGTGATCATCACCGGCCGGATCCCGGCGGAGCGACAGCGTTCCACGGCAGCCCGCGCCTCGTCCCGCGGCGGATCGATCATGAAGACGAGCCCCACGTGCACGAGCGACCGCTCGATCACCGCGGGATCGCCGCTGAGGGGCTCGTCGCCGGGCATCTCCCGCCAGGCGAGCGAGAGCACCCGCAGCGCCCGGTCGGCGAGCCCGGCCGCGGCGGTGAGGATCTCCTCGCGGCGGGCGGCGGCCAGGGGCACGACCGTGCCGTGTCGTTGCTCGAAGCCGCAGGCGGCCAGCACCTCCTCCGGAGCCCCCTTCGTGGCCACGAGACGTCCGGATCGGGTCATCACGACCACGCTCATCCGCTTGCGGGTGGAATCAAAGGGGACCTCCAGGATCACCGGTTCGGCGGCATCGGCGGTCGCCACGCCCCCCTTCGCGGCCACCGCCAGGAGTGCGCCCTCCGTGGGGTCGCCGACCACGGTCCAGACGCCCTCGGCCGACGGCCCGAGCGTCGCGGTCGTGCACCGCGCCGCCACCCAGAGCAGTCGCCGAACGTCGGGGTCGGTGACGGCCTCGTCCGCCGCGGCCCCGATCGCCCCCTTGGGCTCGTAACCGGTGCCGCTCACGTGGTAGCCGCGGCCGGCGGTGACGAGTTCTCGGACCGTCATCTCGTTGCGGGTGAGCGTCCCGGTCTTGTCGGAGCAGATCACGGTCACCGAACCGAGCGTCTCCACGCTCGGCAGGCGGCGGACGAGCGCGTTTCGAGCCACCATCCGCTGCAGGCCGAGGGCCAGCACGAGCGTCACGACGGCCGGCAGCCCTTCCGGCACGGCCGCCACCGCAAGGCTTACCGCCCGGAGCAGGACGTCGGCGATCCCGCCCGTCCGCACGAGCTCGGCAAAACCGCCGCCCCGGACGAGATCGACGACGAAGATCAGCCCCACGAGTCCGAGGCACACGACGATCAGCACGCGGCCCAGGCCGGCGAGCCGACGTTGCAGGGGCGTCGGCTCAGGCGGGGATCGTTCGAGCAGTCCGGCGATGTGGCCAAGTTCGGTGCCCATGCCGGTGGCGACCACGAGCCCCGCACCCGTGCCGGCGGCGACGACGGTTCCCGCGTGGACCATGGTCCCGCGGTCGCCGAGCGGCGCATCGCTGGCCACCGTGCCGTCGGAGTGCTTCTCGACGGGGACGCTCTCTCCCGTCAGGGCCGACTCCTGCACGGTGAGGCCGAAGGCCTCGATAACTCGTGCGTCGGCCGGCACGCGGTCGCCCGCCTCCAACTCCAGACGGTCACCGGGCACGACGTCGCATGCGGCGATCGACCGCAGCGTGCCATCGCGGACGACCCGCGCCGAGGGGGCGGCCATCCTCTGCAGGGCGGCAAGTGCCCGCTGGGCGCGGTCCTCCTGCAGAAATCCGATGATCGCATTGACCAGCACGATCGCCAGGATCGCCGCGGCGTCGGCCCAGTCGCGCATCACGGCGGCGATGGCGGCCGCCACCAGCAGGATCCAGATCACGAGCTCGCGGAACTGACCGAGGAAGGTCCACCACCACGACGGCGGCGCAGGCTCATCGAGAGCGTTGGGCCCGACGGACGCCCGACGGCAGTCGGCCTCCTCACCGGCCAGGCCCCGTATCGAGTCGGTTTCCAGCCGGTCGGCAACCTCGCCGATCGGCAGGGCATGCCATGCCGGCGATGGCAGGACCGCGCCGGATGGGAAAGACGTGGCCATGGCAGCGCCTGCGGACCGTGACGGTTGCTCCGACCATTCTACGGGCAGCACCACCGGCCGCGGGGTAGAGTTCATGGAGTGATCCCAGCCCACGCCGCGCCGCACAAGGACATCTTCATGCTTCGCCGTGCATCCCTCATGGCCGTCTTCACATTCCTGATGCTCGCAGCGGCAGGGGAAGCCCGTGCCCAGGCCGCCCGCCACGGTACGATCGGCAACTGGGGCAACACCAACTGGGGCGGCAGCAGTTTCACGGTCGGCCGAAACACGATCTACGCGGACGGTCTCGTGTCCAATCGCGTCGGCGACATGACCTTCTTCAACAACGGCCTCGTGGGCAGACAGTTCGGCCGAGTGACCGTCTACACCAATGGCCTCGTCTCGGTGGACGGCCAGCGGGCGAGGTACTTCAGCAACTACTCCGTCGGCGTGCCGGTTCGAGGCAACTCCGGCGGCATGGTGTATGGCGGCGGCAGACCCTATCCGATGGGGCCGACGGCGTTTCCTGCACGTCCGCCCCGCTGAATGACGGCGCCGGCGTCAGGGCAGGCACGGCCAGCTCGGCTTCAACACCACGATCTCATCAGGTGCCGGTATGCTCTCGCAGATCACGGAGAGAACACCCGGTTTTCCTGAAGGAGCATCGCGTTCTATGAATCCTCGAGAATGCGGCGGTTTGGATGCGGCATCTGCAAGGCATGCGCTCGTCGGGCCGCCCGATCTCTGGGAGATGAAGCGACGCTTCCAGATCGACTTTCTCCGCGGCGTGGGCCTACTGCCGCACCACCAACTCCTCGACCTCGGCTGCGGCACGCTCCGCGGCGGAATCCCGCTCATTGACTACCTCGATCCTGGCCACTACTCGGGCGTCGAGGTCCGCCGCGAGGTACTCGACGAAGGACGCCGGGAGCTGGCGGAGAGCGGACTGACCGACAAGGCTCCACACCTCGTGCATTGCGAGCGCATCGCGGAACTCGACATCGGCCGACGATTCGACGTCGTCTGGGCATTCGCAGTGCTGATCCACATGGACGATGGCATCCTCGATGACGCGGTGGCGGCGGTCGCCCGACACCTCGGCGACCACGGCGTGTTCTACGCGACGGTCAACGTGGGCACAGAGCCCGACGGTTCGTGGCAGGGATTCCCCGCAGTTCACCGAGAGGCGGCCTTTTATGCCGATGTCTTTCGCCGTAACGGTCTCGCCGTAGCGGACATCGGCCCGCTGACGTCGTTTGGCCACCATCACCCGCGTCTTTCGGCCGAGGCGCAGTCCCGCCAGCGGATGCTGAGGGTCACGAAAGCCTGACTGGGGTGATCGATCGCCCCGGCGGCGCGGTAGGCTTCCGGAATGTTCGAGCACCACACCGACCCGCTGCTGCCGCGACCGCTTTTTCTCTTGCGGGCGTTCTGGTTTCTGTTCCTCTCGGCGTCCGTGGTGGCAACGGCGTTGGGCGTTGGTGTGCTGGGCTACCACTATCTCGGCGGCCTTGCTTGGATCGACTCACTCCTCAACGCGTCGATGATCCTGGGCGGAATGGGGCCGGTCGATCAAATCACGACCCACGCCGGCAAACTCTTCGCCTCATTCTACGCCCTCTTCTCCGGGCTGCTTTTCATCGGGGCCATGTCGCTGGTGCTCACGCCCTTCGTGCACCGGCTGATGCACACGCTGCACGTCGAGGATGAATGAGATGCCGCTTCTCGTGGATGCCGCGCGTTCAGCGGGCTGCAGGAACCGGGGCCGGAACTGACGACGCTCCGATCGAGGCCCGTCGACGCACGCAACCGACGATCAAGCCCGCGGGATCAACGCCAGGGGTGCTGGCTACGTCCCCGGCCGCAGAGTCTTACTCCCCGCTCGAGGCTACACTTTCGAATGCCATGGCCAAGAAACGCCTGAGACGCAGACGCAGAAGACCCGCCGCGGACCTTGAAGCCACCTACATCTGCGACTCGTGCGGTGAAGAGATCGTCGTTCCCGTCGACATTTCGGCGGGCTCGCACCAGGCCTACGTCGAGGACTGCCCGGTCTGCTGCCACCCGATGACCCTCCGCATCGACATCGATCCGGACGGCGAGGCTCAGATCGAGGGCGCGCACGAGTAGGCTGTCGGCACGATCACGCCTCTGGAACTGAGCGCCGACGGCGATTGTGCCGATTACATGGATGGGAAGGCCCGCAGGGGGCCGACCCGCAAACTCAAACGTGATGGAGCGCCACAATGGGCAAGGGCAACAACTCGCAGAAGAACGACAAGAAAAGCATGAAGCCGAAGCAGGACAAGACGAAGCCTGCCGCCAAGAAGTGACGCGGGACCACCTCGCTTAAAGCTAGAGGCCGCCGTGGCGGGCGGAAAACGAACCAGCCGTATCTCTCGGGATCCCGAGAGATACGGCTGTCGTAGTACCCCCACGGGGAGTCGAACCCCGGTTTTCGGACTGAGAACCCGACGTCCTGGGCCACTAGACGATGGGGGCGGATTCAAGGTCGTTTTAGCAGGGTCGGCACGCGGGTCAAGGAGACTTGAATCGGGCGCGTTTCGCCGGCCCAAGCCTATCCCCACCGCTTACGCGGTTGGGCTTCCTGATGGTGACGCGGTCGATTCTCGGCGTGTCCCCACCGGTTATGCGACTGGGGTTTCTGTTGGCGACGCGGCCTAGCGGCGCAGGCCGAAAAGCGAGGAGCGGCGCGGCCGCAGCCGGCCGACCGCGAACCCTACCGCCAGGGCCACCAGGGCCGCCCCCAGCGTCGCCGTCCAGCGCCGCCGTGCGGCCAACTGTTCCTCCCGTGCGCGATCCACTGCAGCCTTGAGGTGCACCGTCGCGTCCCTCAGTCTCGGATTGGTTCCGCGGCCCGGCAGTGGCCGCGTGGGCATCGGCATCGAACTCATCGCCGCCGCCCCCATCCACGACGCCGCCCCCTCGGGCCACGCGAGCGGTGACGGCAGCGCCCGCGAGCCTGAGAACATCGCCGACTCCAAATCGTCCACCGCCTGCAGGATCGCCTGCGGAGATGCGAATCGTGCAGCCGGATCCTTGGCCAGCAGGCGGTCCACGATCTCGCAGAGCCCCGCCGGCAGGTCGGGCCGCGCCGCCGCCACGGGCACGAGGGGTTCCTTGATGTGCGCCATCACCACCGCCACGGCCGATGGGCCGGAATACGGAGGTCGCCCCGCGAGCAGGTGGTAGACCGTCGCCCCGAGCGAATAGAGATCGCTGCGGGCATCGACCGTCCGACCTTCGCCCTGCTCGGGGCTCATGTAGAGCGGCGTGCCGAGCGTCATCCCGTCCTGCGTGAGGTCGAGGTCTTCCGAGAGCACGCGGGCGAGCCCGAAGTCGGCCACCTTCACCTCGCCGGCGAGCGTGAGCAACAGGTTCTCCGGCTTGATGTCGCGGTGCACGATCCCCTGCTCTGCCGATCGCGCCAGCGCCGAGCCCACCTGTTTCAACACCCACAGCGCCTGCCGCGCATCGAGCGGCCCCCGAGCGTTGAGCCACGCCCTGAGTGACGGCCCCGCCACATACTCTTCGGCGAGGAAGTGAATCCCGTCGATGCATGCCACCTCGTGGATCTGCACGATGTGGCCGTGCACGAGCGAGGCGGCGGCCCGTGCCTCCTGCTCGAATCGCTCGACGGCGGCCGTGTGCCGCGCCGTCCCCGACCGCAGCACCTTCACGGCCACCTGCCTGCCGAGCGACGTCTGCTCCGCGAGATAGACGTCGGCCATCGCGCCACTACCCAAGCGGCGGACCAGCCGGTATCCTCCCAGACTCCTTCCGGAAAGATCCTGATCGCCGGCACGCTCGTCGGGCTGCGAGTTCATCGGGATTGAGTATCGGCAGGCCGTCGCGGCACGGCAAACCGTCCGCTCGCCACCGCCCGCACTGCCGGATTTCCCCTGTCGTCTTCCCCGCCTGATTCACCTGTGGAGCCCACCATGCCCAAGCCCTCCGCCGCCGACCTACAGGCCGCTGCCACGGCCCTCGACCTCGACTCCTTCGACTACGAGATCACGCTCGACACGACGCTCGGCCCGATCCGCCTGAAGCTCGACCCCAAGGTGGCCCCGGGGCACGTCCGCAACATGGTGGCCCTGGCCCAGAGCGGCTACTACGACGGCGTGACGTTCCACCGCATCATCAAGGGCTTCATGATCCAAGGCGGTTGCCCAGAGGGAACCGGCACCGGCGGCCCCGGCTACAAGATCAAGGCCGAGTTCAACGCCACGCCCCACGAGCCGGGCGTGCTCTCGATGGCCCGCACCGGCGATCCCAACTCGGCCGGCAGCCAGTTCTTCATCTGCCTCGAGCGGGTGCCGCACCTCGACAACCAGTACACCGCCTTCGGCCGCACCGCCGACGCCGCGAGCCTCGATGTCGTCAAGGCGATCGGCAGCGTGCGAACCGGCGCCAGCGACCGGCCGGTCGAACCCGTCGTGATCAAGAAGGCAACCGTCACCGCCACGCCGAAGTAGGAGCACGACTCACAAGGGATCGTTTAGGCGGTCCCCATCGCTTACGCGATTGGGCTTCCTGATGCTGCAGGGAGCGTAACGCCGTGAGGCGTACGGCTGCCCTATGCCAGACTTGCGTGCGGTCCCCATCGCTCACGCGATTGGGCTTCCTGATGATGCAGGAAGCGTAACGCCGTAAGGCGTACGATTGTCCTACGCCGGTCGTGCGTGCGGTCCCCATCGCTTACGCTATCGGGCTTCCTGAGCGGTCACGCCAGCCGTCGGCGACCGCCCAGCAGCGTCTTGAGGCCGAGCACGACCAGCGCGAGGCCACCGGCCCCCGAGAGGAGTGTGGTGCGGTGCACCCACGGATCGGGGAGCCAGTGGGGTAGGCCTAGCCCTGCCAGGGGCGACGGCTGCTGCGCGACGGGCGGTGCCGGCCACCCGGGCGGTGCGGCTGCTGGCATCATGGGTGGCATCGCCTGTGCGATCACGGGCACGCTGGCCGGCGCGGCCACGTAGGTGGACCGCTGCACGACATCAGAGACAGGCGTGGCCGCGATGCGGTCAGACGGTGCTGCCGAGGTGCCGATGCCGCGGTCGAGCGCTCTCGCCTCGGAAAACTCCGCGATCGGCGTGGGCGTGAACCCTCGCGAGCCGACGGAGGCGAGAAACTCGCGCACTCGCTTGGAGCAGCTGCCGATGGTGCGGCCGTCGTTCTGTCCGAACAGCACGCCCGCGATTTCCCGCCGCTCGTTGAGGATCGGACCGCCCGAGTCGCCCTGCCGCGCCGTGGCCTTGAGTTCGACGAACTCCTTGGCGTAGCCGGTTCCCGGCGAGAGATACTCCGTGCACTCGCCCGTCTCTTCCCGGTAGACACCGCGGCCGAAGCCCGCGATCGTCAGTCGCTCGCCGATCTGCGGCGGCGCTTCCGCGATCGGGATCGGTGTCGCCGTGGGCTTCCAGATGACGATCGCTGCCAGATCCCAGGCCTCGTCCCAGCGAACGACCGTGCCGGCCGACTGAAAGCCGTCGGGAAACTGCACGAGCACCGCCGAACGGCTGTCTCGGACGACGTGCCAGTTGGTGAGCACCAGCCCCTGCGACTGATTCATGTCGACGAGCACGCCCGACCCGAGCGATGCACCGCCCGACTCGGGCGCCACGATCCTGGCAACCGCCGGATGGGGAGTGTGGCCGGTGTACATGTAGTCGGCCAGGTTGTCGGCAGACCACTTTGCAGTCGGGTTGCCACCCAAGCCGAAGCCCCAGCCCCACCACGACTGCTGCGCACAGGCGGGGCCCGCGCAGACGACGGCCACGATCGCCTGCAGGATCAACGTCAGCGCCGGCCGACCGAGCGCAAAGGCATAGAGGCCGGGCGTGCCCCGGATGGGGCGACCGCGGCTCATGCCTTCGGTGTTCGGGGGCGGGCTGCCAGTGCCGTATCGCATGGATGCCTCCCTTCCCGGTGGCCCGTGGTCAGAGCCTCACGCCCCGTAGGGCCTGTCGCCGGATCTCGCGGTCGAGAATCCGCCGGAGCAACTCCTGACGGAGCCGCTCGCGTTCGCGGGCTTTTTCGTCAGACGAAGCCCTCGCTGTTCGCCCGGTGCGGGCAAACAGGCCGTGCTGATGAGTGATCATGACCGACGCTCCTGATCGCGCGAGTCCCGGCCAGACTCGCAACGAGCGTCATCGGCCGCGGCTGCAGCCCGTCTCCTCGAAAAGCGGGGGTGGCCTCACGATCGGCACGACCCGCAGGGTTTCACCGGGATCCGGCAGGCGTCACGCGGAGCGAACGTCGAACCCATCCGCACCGAGCGCCGCTGCGAGCGCGGCCACGTGGTCGTGGCCGGCCGTCTCCACCGTCACCTCGACGGCCGTGGAAAACACGTCGGCCCCCGAGAAGGCACGGTCGTGCACGATCTCCCGCACGCTCGCGCCGGCAGCCGCAATCGCCACCGTGAGCCGGGCAATCCCGCCCGGCCGGTCGCTGATCCGCACCGCAAATCGCCAGCGCCGGCCGTCCACCGCGAGACCATGGTCGATCACGCGGTCGAGGATCGTAAGGTCGATGTTGCCGCCGCAGAGCAGGAGCACCACCTTCCGGCCGGCCAACTCCGGACAGCGGCCCCCCATCACACCGGCGAGCGCCGCCGCGGCCGCACCCTCCACGACGGTCTTCTCCAGTTCCAGGAGTCGCAGGACCGCCAGCGAGAGGTCGCTCTCGTCCACGGTCACCACGCGATCGACGAGCGGTGCGGCCAAAGCGAACGACAGATCGCCCACGCGGCCCACCGCGAGGCCGTCGGCGAGCGTGGGGCGAATCGGAACCTGCACCGGATGCCCCGCCGCCAGAGACGCCGAGAAACTCGGCGCGGCCGCTGGTTCCACCGCCACGATTCGGATCTCGGGCCGCAGCGCCTTGGCCGCGATCGCCGCGCCGGCGAGCAGCCCGGCGCCGCCGGTGGGCACGACGAGCGCGTCGGCATCGGGCACGTCGTCGAGGATCTCCAGGGCCATCGTCCCCTGCCCCGCGATCACGCGCGCATCGTCGAAGCCGTGGATCCGCGTCAGCCCGTCACGGTCGGCGATCTCGACGGCGAGCCGGCGTGCGTCGTCGAAACTTTCCCCTTCGAGAATCACCGTGGCCCCGAGCCGGCGGCAGGTGGCCACCTTCACCAGCGGCGCAAACCGCGGCATCACCACCGTGACGGGAATGCTGAGCAGTTTGCCGTGGTAGGCGAGCCCGAGCGCGTGGTTGCCCGCCGACGCGGCGACCACGCCTCGCGTCTTCTGGTCCTTGTCGAGAAGCATCAGGGCGTTGCAGGCCCCGCGCTCCTTGAAGCTCCCCGTCCGCTGGAAGACGTCCAGCTTGCAGAACACGTCAAGCCCCACCGCCTCCGAGAGCGGGATGCTTCGCGGGCATGGGGATCGCAGCACCCGGCCCTCGATCCGCGACCGAGCCGCCCGGATGTCGGCGAGGGTGACGGCGGCGGTCATGCGTCGCCCACCCGCGCCGGCAGATGAAAGGCGCGGACGTCGATCCAGGCCATCCCGCCGCGCCGCGCCGCCTCGAGGCCCAGGTCGCTGTCCTCCCAGACCACGCACCGCTCCGGCCTGGCGCCCAGCCGGCGGGCGGCCTCCAGAAACGGCTCGGGGTCGGGCTTGTGGCGGTCGGTGTCTTCGCTGGCCACGATCGTGTCGAAGGCATCGACGAGGCCGATGTGGGTGAGGATCTTCCGACAGACCTCCTGGTATCCGCCGGTGACCACTGCCATCGGCATCCGGCCCCGCAACCGGCGGACCACGTCGACCACCGGGCCGATCGCCTCGATGCGGGCCAACTGATCCAGAAACGACCGCTCTTTCACCTTCGCGGCCTGGTCCACGTCGAGCGTCACGCCCGCCTCGCGCGCCAGCGTGGCGATGATGTCCCGCGTGGGACGGCCGCCGAGCGCGTAAAAACGGTCCTCGTCAAACGCCAGCCCGTGGGCTCGCGTCACCGTCAGCCAGGCACGGTAGTGGGCCGGCATGGTGTCGGCCAGCGTGCCGTCGCAGTCGAACAGGATCGCGTCGGCGGACTGGAGGTGCCACATCGTCGGGGCCTGAGCCTGGTGGTGCGGGAGGACCGGCGGCGGGTGGGGTAATACCGGTCGCAGCGGATTTTCGGCGACCGAACCGCCGCCGACAACCCCGAAGGTAACCTAGGATTCTCGCGTACCCCCGGGGCTGCCTTCGGATTCCGACCATGTCGTTCCTCCCCGCCCTTGGCCTTCGCGGCCGCATTCTCGTCCTGGCGATCCTGCCCGCGGCAGCGATCCTCACCGTGGCGTTGGGGCTCAACTACCTCCGGATGCGAACGCTCCTGCTCGACTTCGGCCAGGAGATCCTCCGCGACCGGGTCAGGGCAATTGCCGCCGACATCGACCGCGAGACGGCCGAGGCCGTGACCACGGCCCGCGTGATGGCGATCGCGGCCGAGAACGGAATGCTGGACGACCGCCTCCAGGCCCTGCGGTTCACCCGCGATGTGCTTGACTCGATGCCGCAGTTCGTGGGCTCCTACTTCGGCTACGAGCCCGACGCCGACGGCTTGGACGCCACCGCGGCCCGGGCCGTCGATGCCTCATCGACCCCAACCATGATCGACGCCACCACGCTTGCCGTCACCGGCTCCGCAGGCGGTCTCGCCCGGTTGCCGCCCCAGGCGGTCACGCAGGACGGCCGCTTTCTCCCCTACTGGTTTCGCGACCGCAGCGACCGCACGCGGGTCATGCTCAAGCCGCTCGTCGAACTCGACGGCCTCTACTACGAGGGCTGCAAGCGGCGGTTCCTCGACGGCCGCGAGATCGACAAGGCGATGGTGACCGAGCCCTACGACTACGAGGGCGACCTGATGCTCGAGCAGACCTACCCGATCGTGGTCGACGGCCAGTTTCGCGGCGTAGCGGGCGTGGACCGCACGCTCGAGCGGATCAGTGACGCCCTCGACGCGCTCAAGCAGCGGCAGGTCGCCCTGGGCTGGCATCCGGAAATCTTCCTCGTGAGCCGGGGCGAGGAAGACGCGGGCCCACGCGGCCCTCGGGTGATCGCCACCACGCTCAAGTCGGCCGAGATGCGGACGAAGCCGGTGGATGCCACACCTTACGGATCGCTCCTTCGCGACTTTCACTCCGCGGCCATCACCGACCGGGTCGTGGCGGCCCGCGATCCGCTCACGAAGGTGGAGAGCCTCTACGCTGCGGCCAAGGTGCCGTCCGGCGGCTGGACGGTGGTGATGCAGATTCCGACGTCCGACGTCGTGGACCGCATCCGGGGCCCGCTGCTCACGTCGGCGGGCATCGCCGCCGCCGGCATGGCCACGATCCTCGGCCTCCTGGGCTGGCTCGCCACCCGGATCACGCGGCGGATCGGCGAGGCCGTGGCCGCCTCGCGACGGGTCTCCCAAGGCGACCTCAGCGGCACGATCGACATGCGGGGCGGCGACGAGACCGGCCAGTTGCTCCGCGACGTCGGCGCGATGACGGCGAGCCTCAAGGCGATCGTCTCACAGGTGAAGCGGGCGAGCTTCGACCTCAATGCCACGGCCCGCCAGCTCTCGGCGGCGGGCAGCCAGCAGGAGGCGGCGATCGCCTCGCTGGGGGCGAGCACGAGCGAGGCGGC
>Ga0129333_10006137_pt1 | contig 11359 bp, 11 predicted proteins | sample CPB6_08_DNA_FD_94474 | JGI IMG/M metagenome (GOLD analysis project Ga0129333, IMG submission 94474) | Freshwater to marine salinity gradient microbial communities from Chesapeake Bay, USA - CPBay_Sum_0.6_0.8_DNA | ecosystem: Environmental > Aquatic > Marine > Coastal | place: USA: Chesapeake...
GATTCTGAAGCATCGTTGTGCTTATCTCAATGGCCAGCTTGCGAGCTAAGGTCATTGAGTATAAGTACTCATCTTAAATCTGGTGAGTACTTATACTCATCTCCAAGGTGAAATGCACCCGTTTTGGGGAGGAGGCCAAGATGAGATCGAGAGCTAGTCGCAAGGAGGATTTACCACTGCCATTTTCACCGTAGACGAGCAAATTTTTAATGACAGTTCTGCGCTGGCGAGTGGCTGGATCCCTGGAGGTTCCGGTAAGGTCGATCGTGTGCTGTCCGTAGAAGGCGCGAAAGTGATGGAGTTCTAATTTGGTGATGCGGGTCATGGTTTATGCTTTGCTTTGCTTTGGATGAGTTTGATGGAGTCGATCGTGTCTAGGAAAAAGAGGGTTTGGGCGATCGGGTGGTTTTTGTGATACAGGGTCTCGAATAGGTGGCGCAGGGGTGTGAGTTTGTCGGGGGGGAGGAGATCGAGGGGGGGCAAGAGGTTGGCGGGAAGGTGCTGAAAGAGGGATTTTTGGTGTTGCTGAAATTCGTCGGGGAGGTAGAGTTCGGCGATGAGGCCGTTGATGAGGATCTCGAAGTATCGCACCATGACCCGATCTACGGCGTATTGTGTTTGGGCGGTGGGGTCGCTAGGCCGGGTTTGGAGTAGGGGGGTGAGGTGCAGGATATAGCTTACGAGGGTTTCGATCGTGGCTTTTTCGGCAGGGGAGGCTTGAATAATTGGTATCTGAGTTACATATAAAGGTTTAAGTTCATAAAACCCACCCTGTCTAGCTGCCGCAATCTGACAAATAAACCACCACATTAATGATGAGTTCAGTATTGCTGCAAGATAGTAACTATCTTCAGAGAGACAGATGTTGGTTTTATCATTGCCATAGAAGCCTGTTACATCAAGTGCATAGTCAGGTTGACTAGAAATAGCTGGAATAAAAATTTTAGGCTGCTCAAATTCTTGCCAATAGGCACAGGATCGTAGTTCCCAGAAAAAACGACCCTGATCAGAACGCTTGATGAGTTTTTCGCGAAAGTCAGATTGAGTAAAGCGTTGGTAAATTGATGGGTAAATCTTTGCAAAAGTACGCTCAGCCGCCTCATCACTTAACTTCGACCAAGGATGTTCTATATTCTCCGAGGATTCAATTTTAATCAGATATAAATCCTGGGAATCGACGATCCAGCGTTTGACATCATGGCCCCGGACAAAGGGCTTGAGAACCTCTGCGGAAGAAGGATGCTCAGCAATGAGCCGATCGCGGGTCGCTCGATCGACTACAAACGCATCATTAAACCCCGTCAACACACCTCGATAAAATCGCCCCTGGACATAATCCCCCAAAGGAGTCCCCGCCTTACGCAGCTTCTCCAGTAGCCCTAAGGCTTGGGGCCGCATAAACTGCCAGCCGCTGGGGTTCAAAGCAGCTTGGGGCATCTTAAAGCTGTATTGCTGCACTTTATTAGGAAAATCACCTAATTTCTGACTATCAGGCCAAAGTAACACCCAAAACCAACTCTCTGGTGAGGGCTTCTGCTGCTCGATCGTGACGATCGTTAGAGAGATTCTCTGAAGCATCAATAAATCAATCACCCGCCGGAGCCGTGTTTGTTCCGTCAAGAACTGCCGCAACTTTTGGCCATAGGTTGCTTGAAAATAGGTATTAGGCGAAACGTAAGTGAGGATTCCTCCTGGTCTCAGGAGCTTAAGCCCCTGTTCATAGAAAAAGATATAGAGATCCGCCGTACCCGTATAACAGTAATACTGGGCTTGCAAGGCAGGTTTCAAGTCTCCAATGTGCTTGTAAGAGGCACAGGGCGGGTTGCCAATCACCACATCAAAGCCCCCTCCTTGGGCATCCGGAGATCGAAACACCTCACTAAAATAAAGCCGAAAATCAAACTCTAGCTCCGTTCCCGTCGCAGATCGGAACAAATCGCCCATTTCCGCCTTCAGCGCCGCCTTCCGCCCCGGATCGGTCTCCTGCAAATGCTCCCGCCGCTTCCCTTCCAATCGCTCCAGCACATCATGGCGAAATAGCGGATTCTCCAGCCGCTCCCCCAACCCCTCCAGCCCCAGCAGAGAATTGCCCACCGCAATCTTATAATCCAAATTCGGTAACGGCTGAATCTGGCCATATTCCACCTCATCCACCACCAAAGACAGCCACAACCGCAACCGCGCAATATCCACCGCCCCCGCATCCACATCCACCCCATAGATCGAAGCCTCGATCGCATGGCGCTTTAACCCATAGGCCGATCGATCCACCAAAACCCCCTCGCCCCCAGAGAGAGGAGCCGGGGGTGAGGGCTGCAAATAGACCCCCAACCCCTGGCGCAACTTCACAATTTCCTGCATCAAACCCACCGGAAACGCCCCCGACCCGATCGCCGGATCACAAATCTTAATCTCCGCCAACGCCCGATCCAGTTCCCCCGCCGCATTTCGCACCGATTCCGGCACCTGGTACCCATAAGCCTTCGTTTCCTCGGACTTCCCCCGCACCCGCACCTCATGCTCTAGCCAACGCTCCCCCCCCCCCCCCAACACCCCCAACTCTGCCACCCGGGTCGATCGACCCCCCCCCCCCCCTGCCCGCCCCAAATAGTGAATCAAACTCTCCTGGCACATATACTGCACCACCTCACGGGGGGTATAAAACGCGCCACTGGACTTGCGATCGCTCACCTCCAACAAATTCTCAAACACCTTCCCCAACATCTCCGGATCCACCGCCACCTCCCGATCCAGCGGCTCATCCTCCCGCACCGTGAAGTTATAGCGATCGAAGGTTGCCAAAATCGCCTCGATCGTCCCATTTTCCAGCAAAATATCCGTCCCCCGCCAGTCATAGCCCCCCACAGGCTCAAACAAACCCCCATTCAAAAAAGGAACCTTACATGGAGCCACACCGGGCAAAGGATACAGCGCCTCCGAACCACGATCGAGGGCCAAAGCCTTATAAAATAACGGCTCTAGAATCTCATTGAAAAAATTGCCATAGGTTAAAGCCCCATAGGGATCCCGCCGATGGAACAACGCCGACAAAAAATCCCGTGGCCCACTGCCCCAGGGTTGCCCCGGTTCGACCCCCAGCCAGCCCTTTTTCTGCAAAAAATAGAGAAAAACCAACTGCCCCAACAACTTCTTGGCAAAATGGCTCGACTCAATGGCCTTAGCCCCAAAATCTGCCTCAATCACCCTATCCCGCCCCCGCAGCGCCTCTACCTCCTCCGTAATTTGCAAAAAAAGCGCCTTATATTCCCCGAAAAACTCATCCGTCACCGCTTCAACACTAAAAGCAGCTTCTAGCTCCTCCAAACTTGGCTTTTTAATACCCGTCAGCAACGGCATCAACTGCCGCTGGGCCGTGTGGCTGGGTTCCCCAGAGCCAACTAAAAAGGACGATCGACGAGCCGCTGTGACCTCTTTTTTGATCTTTCCCGTGGGATCTAGGGAATACTCCAGCCGAACCCAGGAAAATCGCCATGGTTGCCGTCGATCGTCGGTTCCCTCCTCCCCATCCCCCACATAGGCAATCAACGCCCCATCCTTCTCCCCCCGATCCTGAAGGTACTGGGCCGCAAAATTCCGCTGCATCGTCCGCGCCTGCTCCAGTTGCCGCCCGGACTTGAGCCGCACCCACAGCACATCGATCACCTTCCCCTGCGGATCCACATACTGCCCAATCCGGCGATATTGCCGCACCTGATCCCGAAAGGACTCCTTAATATATTGCCCCTGCACCGGTCGTTCAAAGGCTTTGTCCCGGTTCATTCCCTTCAGCAAATTTTCCACTAACCGCTGAAACTGCCCCTCTTCAAAGCCCGATCCCAGGGTTTGAGTCAAAAGGCGCTGTGCCGATGCCTTATCCATGGTGTGATCTCCACAGGTTAGGGGGTTTTTTCGTCGAGACGGGCCAGTAATTCCGCAAGGCGGGCTTCGGCAGCTTCGGCCCGCTGGCGTTCGGCCTCGGCCTGGTGCTGGGCGGCTTCCCGCTGTTGCCGTTCAGCTTCGATCTGGGCTTGGGTTGCCCGCAGTTGATTCGCTAAACCCCGCGAATCCAGGAGCTTTTCCCCGGTATCCCGCCGATAGAGGGCCAAACGGCGATCTTCTGGCTTGAGATCAAGGCCCAACACTGGGGAATAGCCATCGGCGATCGGGACGTAACTTTCCCCCACCAGCCGATAGCCCCGCAACTGTTCTGGAATCCACTCCGCCATGGGGTCAAACAGCCAATACTCCGCAACACCAAGCTTCTCGTATAGCTCTTTCTTCGTGCTTTGGTCTTCCCGACGGGTTCCCGCCGAAGTAATCTCAAAAATGACGCTGGGAACGGCCCCTTCTTCCCAAATTTTGTAGTTATTGCGTGCCCCTGGGGCTACCCCAAAGATCACGGCAGTATCCGGGGCAAAGCGCAACCGGGGAAAGTTGGGGGCATAGTAGACAAACTGATTGGCCAGGAGAATGGGCGATCGATCGCTAAAACACTGCTCTAGATACTGTTCCAGCATCGCAATCAGGGCAAAAATCACCTGGACATGATCGTAGGTTTCGGCCAAGGGTTCACCGTCACGGGTGGGGTAAACAACCGGATCAGGGCTGGGATAGCTCTGGAAAGTGGAGAGGGGAGGGGAAGTGAGGGGAAGGGAGACAAGGGGAGGAGACATAGGCGTGGGGGGACGTAGACGTGAAACATACGCCGACAGCACTACCTCACGGGGGGGAGTCCAGGAAATCGGCGTTTGGGTAGGTTGAGGAACTCTGGTGGGATTGTCTTTTTGAGGGCATGGAGGATGCAGAATTTCGCCGGTTGCCACCGGTAGGGGCGTGGTTCTCACACCCCAGGCAGAATCTTGATGGTTTCCGCAACTCCGGCCATGAACCCCTGCCTAGGGGCCAACGCGAAGGCTAACTATACTTAATCTTCAATAGCCCAGCTTTGCCAACACCGGGCGAGTTGAAACTACGTGCTGGCTTAAGCCCAACGCCTGGGGATCCACCCCTAGAGCCAAGGCCACCAGTTGGGGCAGGTGCAACACAGGTAACTGGAGTTTTTCCCCTAGCACCGCTTCAACTTCGGGTTGGCGGGAATCTAAGTTGAGATGGCACAGGGGACAGGGGGTAACGAGGCAGTCTGCTCCCGCTGCGATCGCCGCCTTGAGGTGCTTCCCCGCCATCTGGAAGGATTGTTCCGTGGCATAGCTGGACAAGGGCCACCCACAGCACTGGGTTCGCCCGCCGTAGTCCACCGCCGTGGCCCCCACCGCCCCAAATACGCGCTCTAGGGACTGGGGATTAAAGGGATCATCATAGGGAATTTGCTCCTGGGCCCGCAGCAAATAGCAGCCATAAAACGCCGCACATTTCAGCCCCTTGAGGGGACGGGTGATCCGCTGGGCCAGGGCTTCCAGGCCATAGTCCCCCACCAAGGCCCACAGCAAATGCTTGACCGTGGTACTGCCCTGGTAGGGACTGCACCCCTCTTGGCACAATAGACCATTGATCTGGTTGAGGTAGGCGGGATCCTGGTGCTGGGCTTTTTGCAAGCGATCGTTCACATGGCCAATCACCCCCTGGCAGGTGCTGCAATGGGTCAGCAGGGGCAAATTGAGGCTTCCGCCAGGGCAATATTGCGGGCATTCACCGTATCTTCGAGAAGCTGCGATTCTTCCTTAAAGGTGCCCGATCCGCAGCAGGAAGCCTTCTTCAACTCCACTAGCTCAATGCCCAGGGCTTGGCTGAGGGCCTGGGTGGACAGGTGCAGTTCCCGGCAGGCTCCTTGGGCGACGCAACCGGGATAGTAGGCATAGCGAAGGGGGGGTACCATGGTGGAAGGCTCCCAAGGGTGAAGGGATCAAGAAAGTCAAGGGGGCAAACCTAGGGTATCACTAGGGTACCGCTCACTGTCACGGTTCTAGCCCTAAATCCCTATAATAGGCACTAACCGGGCGCAAAAATTCTAACCTTGGGGAGAATTGCCCGCTGGAGTTGCCCTTGTTCACTTTTATTTATGGATTCCACCCCGACCATGGATGCCACTTACCTGTTGGTTAATACCCTTTCCACCACCTTAAGTATTTATTTGGTTTTGTTGTTTATCCGTATTTTATTAAGTTGGTTTCCCAATGTGGATTGGTATAACCAGCCTTTTGCAACGTTGAGCCAGTTAACGGATCCTTATCTCAACTTGTTTCGATCGATTATTCCCCCCATTGGCGGTTTAGATATTTCCCCGATTTTGGCCATTTTTCTGCTGCAATTTCTACAGGGTAACTTAAAGGACTTGACCACAAGCTTGATGTATTAATTCCCCTCGTTTGGGCTGAATTTCCCAGGGCAAGGGGCTATCCTAGGACATAGGGGCTTGGCCGTATGGCAATTTGCTGCGATCGTAGGGCTGCGATCGGGGTTGACTGCGATCGCTATGGTTCCTGTGTCCCCGATCGATCCTGACTGGCTATGGCGTTGCATATAACTGATCCGAAGCCCACGATCGTGGGTTCATTTGGATATAGGTGCGCATTTTCTGCAAGGCTTCTTCGTTACGGACAATGTGTTCATAGTAGTTACGCTGCCAGAGGGTTCGCCCTTGGGCTTGGGTGATGCGATTAATTTTGCGGGTGGTTTGGGATTTGAAGGTTTGGACGATCGCTCCGATCGATCCGGGTTGGGTGCCATTGGGTCGTGGGGACGAAGATTCGGGTGATCTGTAGGGGCGAAGCATTTGCGGCAATAATCTTTGATCTTTTCCGTCAGATTCCGGCGCAAATGCTTCGCCCGTACCCAGGAATGGGTTTGCGTCAAGATTCATGAAATCTCCGGAAAATCCCGGCGATCCCTGGGGGCGAAGCATTTGCGGCGATAATTTTGGGTCTTGCCCGATAGGTCCCTGGGGGCGAAGCATTTGCGGCGATAATTTTTGGCATTCTTCGATAGATTCCGGCGCAAATGCTTCGCCCCTACGACCGTCACCATCACGACCGTCACCATCACGACCATCACCATCACGACCGTCACCATTGCGACCGTCACCATTGCGACCGTCACCATCACGATCGTTATCACCGATGATCACAATGCCGTGGATATGGTTGGGCATGACCACAAATTCATCTAGCGCAACGTGGGGATAGTGGGTTGGAATGGTCAACCAGTCCCGTTCTACAATTTGTCCCCAATCGTTTAGGTGCATTACGCCATCCACAATGTGACCAAAGAGACATTGCCTTTGGTGGGTGCAGAGGGTGAGGAAATAGGCACCGGGGGAGGTGTAGTCGTACCCTTTGAGGCGAATGGAGCGCCGATCGTGGTGATTAGAGTTATAGGGCATGGATCATTGGGTCGTCGTAGGGGCGAAGCATTTGCGCCGGGATCTATCGGGAAATGCCAAAAATTGCTGCCGCAAATGCTTCGCCCTGACCCCGTGATGCGATCGCAGCGTAAATGCAATGACGCTCAATGCCATGGCGGTCAGTTCTGAACTCCAAGTTAAAACGCCTGGGTTAGGTTGAGGTTTGGCTAACTCGCTAATGATGTTGGTATCACAGAGATAAATCATGGCAAGAACGGATCAGGGCGGTTTTGACGGAGGGGGACTTCAAGGGAGTAGTCTTCTTCGCTACAGAGTTGACGGAGTTCTGCCAGAGCCTGGGAGAGGGGTTGAGGTTTTACCTGCTGAGCCTGCCATGCCAGGAATTCTTGGAATAGATCTGCCGAAATGATGGCCACGATCGGGTGGTTCTGGTGGTAAATCAGTTGGGGGGTGTGGTGGCGAACGGCGGTAATGATTTCTTGGAAGTGTTGTTGTGCGTCGTCGAGGGTCCAGGTCATAGGGGGGAGGGGTTAGGGGTGTTGTAGGGATTCTAACAAAGCGGCGCAGTGTGCTTTGAGGGGGATGCCTAACTGGGTGGCGAGGGTGAGGGCGCGTTGGGCGTGGTCCTTGGCGGTGGGGAGGTTGCCGGTGGCTTGGTGGAGTTCGGCTTATCAGTAAAAATACAATTTATCTCAATTATTTTTGATTACTTAGTAGTAGCTGGTAGTTGTACAGAAACCTTAGCTTTCACCTCTCCAGGGTGATCATATTTAGGCTGGTATTCTCGAATTTCTAGAATTTTGACCTTTGTACCAAATGGTAAGATTTCAATGATTTCTTCTTGATCAGACTCCTGTTTCAAGGCTAGTTGAGGAATGTTAACATTATATTCTTGGCCAATCACCGGTCTTGACTCAGGACTAAGATGACTCTTGAAAGTATTTTGAAAAGTATTGTAATTTATATCCTCCCACCCAATCGTAATAATTCCCTCAACTAGCTTGGTCTCAGATAAATGAGCATGAGATGTTTCTGATGACTTGTCTAAAGATGTTTGTGTGGCTGTTTGCTGAGATTGGCTTAGAGAACTCAGAGCTATAATTAAAACTAATCCAAATAAAAGAGATACTATATTCTCTTGACTAAAAAGCCAAGTTATAAGGTCAAAAGCTTGACTAAAAAGATCAGATATTTCTCGATCTATCTTTATTCTGTTCACTATTCTTGTTAGCTCTTCTTTTGATAAACATAAACTCTGAGCTAGGTTATTAATTTCAGCTTTTAGTCTTGATTTTTCAGAGAAATTATCTCCTTGTTCTTGAGGAACTGAACAATAATTTTCAATAAGCTTATGCAAATGACTGTATTTATTATCTATTGTTTGATTTAAAGATTTGATGATATCATCAACTTCATCTTCACTAAGATTTAAAAGGTTTTTTAGTTTTTGCATTTCAGAGCTTAAGCTCGGCTTCAATTGAGAACCTTTTCTTTTGTTATATTTTATACAAAGATCTAAGGTGTCAACCAATTCAGTATATTTTTGTTCTAAGTTTTTTAGTATTTGATGATAATATTGTTCATAAATAATCTGAAGTTCTGAGTGATCTAGATCTGGCAAGTTGGCCTCATTAAATTTTGATTTAAGTAAAGAAATTTCAGCATCTACGTTCATATTTACAATACGATAACACGCTTTATCTTGTGCTAATTGAGTCATTTTAATTTTATATTCCAGAAGGTAAATTTCTTTTCTGAGTTCACATACAACAGTATAGTAGGCTTGGCTACGGCGACTCCAAGTCTTAGAAGATACTGGTTGACCATTTCTTGGGATTCGTTCTAGAGAATTAAACTGTCGGGGAATTGTATGATAATCCAAATAAATATAAATAATTGGAGTTTTTACTAACTTGTGATCTAAATTTTGACAGCCTAAGGCTGCTTCTATTAACTTTGAATCCCAATTTGAGTTTGAATATTTTGGAAAATTTGCAGTGCCCATAATACAAATGATATTCAAGTTTTCAAATTCTTCTATGTTGATGTTATTAGACTGCTCATGTTCAAAGATCAGATCATAGTCATCAGATCTTAGAGAGTCTAATTGCCTATCTAGTTCTTTGATAAATTTCTCATCTTTAGTATGATAAAGAAAAAGGATTTTTACAATAGTAAGATTGTTCATAGGTTTATACCTGATCAAGCTTTGATTGCAAAATCTCGGAAATTTTGTTAGCTATATCGTAAAAAGCATCAGCTCTTTTTTTAAATTCATCAATAAATTTACCATTACTAGGTAATGTATTTAAACTACCAAAATTTGTATTTTCATATCGTGTTTTTCTTGATAACACTGGGATAATGCAAGCCTTACCAGAGTCAGATCTTACTTTGGCCAAATCAAATATTTTTCTTGATTTTATATAAAAGTTGATTAAATCTGGACTAACCAAAAATAGAATTAGATCAGCATTCTCGGTAAACTCTTCTAACTTTTTTTGCTTGTTATCTCCAGCTCTGATATTTTTTCGTGACTGAATAATGACGTTACCCTCCAAGGTCAAAGGTTGTAAGTATGATATCAACTGATCGGTGTCTTTCAAGTCTTGTTGGCTATCAGAGGTAAGTATAAAGATCTTGCAATTCTTTGGACTTGACATGGGCATTGTTACCCCCTGGGGCTTTTTTAGCAAAACCGGCACATCCTTCTGGCTCGATCCCACCATTGAAATTTCACTACAGCCCACCTTAAAGGCAAACTCCACCTCACGCCCCGCCCCCAACGCATCATAAAACGCCACGACAAAGGCCAGTGCTGCATCGTCCTTGATCGTCTCCTTCATCCCCACCACAAACGGCACCACTCTGGAAATCGCCTGAGCCTGCACTTCTGTATAACAGGCATTCAGCACCACACACTGGAGCCGATCGGCAAACAACTCAAACAACCCCGCCAACGCCTCCCCGCTCACCAGCGCCGGGTTACCGCTGACATCCTCCAGCACCAACCCCGCTGCCCCCGCCCCATGGCCGCTAAAGTGGACGATCGTCGGCCCATAGTCCAACATTGCCCGCCGCACATCCACAGCCCGCACCGCCACACGGGTTTCCAGCCGGAAGCGATCGCGCTGGCTCGATCGGCGCAACCCCTCCTCAATATCCCGCCGCTCCTGATCCAACCGCAAAGCATCCGTCCCCCTGGGGTTGGCGCTCAACATCAAAATCGTCGTGATTTCCATGGGACTCTGTATGGCAGGGGTAACAACAAAAGGGGGAGTTTCTTTGACCTGAGGGGAGCCATAGCCCTGGGCCAGAATTAGGGCACATTGACTGCGCACCGTGGGATCCGGATCATGCAGGGCTGCATAGCAAAGGGTACGGGTCACGATCGTCGTGGCCACTTGGGGCAATCTCCCCAAAGCACAGGCCGCACTCCACCGCACCTGCGCCACGGAATCCCGAAGCAACATCAAACAAAGGGTTCTGATGACCTGATCCAGACCATCCCTAGGAGATTCAGGAACCACAGTAATATTCTCCTAAAGCCTCGATCGCCGCCATACGCTGGCTAGGATTATGATCCTGAAGCTGATCTAGCCAAACCTGAACCCCAGGAGGCAAAGCGGTTGTGGCCTCCCCTGTACTGAGAAGAACCTGGATCAGTTGCTGCCGCAAGGTTTCCGGGGCAGTAGCCAGATTAAGGGTCAGGGTTAAGTGATCTCCCGTTGGGGTGCTGTGGATCTCCAACCCCGTGATCTGCTGCGATCGATAGAGTAATTCCGCGCTAGACCGGATGGCAGGGGTATGGGGCACCACCAGAGCGGCCTGATGGTGCTGATAAGCTTCCCACAGGCTACGAAAAAACTGCACAACCTCTGATGTAGGTTCACCCACTTTCTGCCCATTGCTTTCTAGCTTATCCCCCCCCCTCCTTTTCCCCCCCCCCCCTTTTCTCCCCCCCCCCTTTCCCCCCCCACTCTTTTCCCCCAAACAACACCCCCCCCCCTCCTAACCCCCCCCCCCCAACATACTAGAAAC
>Ga0129333_10006138_pt1 | contig 11358 bp, 12 predicted proteins | sample CPB6_08_DNA_FD_94474 | JGI IMG/M metagenome (GOLD analysis project Ga0129333, IMG submission 94474) | Freshwater to marine salinity gradient microbial communities from Chesapeake Bay, USA - CPBay_Sum_0.6_0.8_DNA | ecosystem: Environmental > Aquatic > Marine > Coastal | place: USA: Chesapeake...
TTAAAAAATTAGAAAATAATAATATTGATTTATTAGAAGGAAATATTATAAAATATTTTAAAAAATTAGAAAATAATAATATTGATTTATTAGAAATAAATATTATAAAATATTTTAAAAAATTAGAAAATATTTTTTATAAACCATTGTCAAAACCAGAACCAGCACCAGCACCAGTACCAGTACTACCATCAGAAAACCCAGCACCACCACCAGAACAAGAACCAGTACAACCAACACCAGAAAACCCTGCACCAGTACCAGCTGATGAAGAATATTTAGTTTTTAGTATTGATGAACAAAAAATTATTAAAATGTGTAACATTAATAATAATGAAGAATTTATTAATAATTATAAATGTTTTGTTCAAGAAAATATAGTTGAAGAAATTAAAATAGGGAAAGAAATTATAAGTAAAATAGAATTAAAACAAAAAATTAATAATAATATAATTAATAATGTATATATTATTAAAATTAAAAAACAAATTTATGAATTGTATGATTTAGATGATACAATATTATACAGTTATAATTCAAAAAAAAACACCACAAAAGAGTCAATAGATGATTTATTAAATAAAAATAGCAAACCAAAAAATAATATAAATATGTTTATTAAAATAAACCAAGATAGTGAAAATTATTATTTTGCTGAATATATTAATAGATTTTCATTATCTTGGACTTTACCATATTTAAAAATAGTAGATATGATACTTCGTGAAGAATATAAAAATTATATTAATTAATTATAATTTTGTAAAACTTCTCTAATAGATTCTTTAATTGGTTTTACATTTGGATATAAATTAACTAATTTAGTTGTATCTAAAATATTATTTGATCTACCAGATAATAAAATATTATCTTGTTCTTCTATTGTAAAATTATGCCAAACAAATGTAGGATCAACAATTTCTTTATACATTTCTAAAATTTCATTATGTGTAATTGCACCAGGATTTGTTAAATTTATAGTTCCTGTTTGTTTTTTATCTGCCATATCAATCATTAAAGGCAATAGTTCTGGCAATACAGACATAGAATTTGTCATACTGCATATTTTTTCATAATGAGTAATTTTATAAATAAAATTTCGTACATTATTTTTTTCTGATGTAATTGGCATTCTAATTCTTACATTTAATACATTATCATCTAATTGTTTGATAAGTCTATCAGTAAAACCTTTAACTACAGAATACGAAGAACCAAAAAAATCTGGTATATTTTCTTCTTTATATTCTTCATTATAACCACTAAAAATACATCCAGTACCTAAATATGTATAATGAATATTATATTTTTTACATAATAGTCCTAATACTAGCGGTCCATATAGATTATCACGTACATTTTCAATTAATTTCCCTTTTTGTTCTAGATAATCTATTGTTGAATAACCCTCTCCGTGTGTTCTACCTATTAATGATATTACTCTATCTGGTTGAATATCTTGTAAAAGTTTATCTACTTTTTGTTCATCATCTACTCTAATATCTGTTGTTATAACAATATATTCTTTAGATTCAATTATTTTAACAACTTGTTGTCCAATCCATCCTTTATGTCCAAATACTAACCACTTCATAACATATATTTATTAAAATTCTTATTTTTATAAGTTGTTTTTTTAAATAATATAAATAAATATTTATATTTATAAAATATGAATTACAAAGTATATACACTATTAGATTGGATTGATATTAAAAAACTAAAATTTGATTTTCTATCATCAAATCCAAATGCAATAGATTTATTAAATCTAAATCAAGATAAAATTAATTGGAATAATTTATCAATTAATTTAAATGGTATTGAATTATTAGAAACAAATCAAGATAAAATTAATTGGTTATATTTGTCTATGAATTATAATGCAATCGAGTTAATTAAAAAAAATCAAGATAAAATTAATTGGAATAGTATTTCGTATAATAAAAATGCTATGTATTTTTTAGAACAAAATGAATATTATTCAGTTATTGATTGGGATTTATTATCACTTAATCCTAATGCAATTAATTTATTAAGACAAAATCCTGATAAAATTGATTGGTTATGGTTATCTGAAAATCCAAATGCAATTGAATTATTAAATGAAAATAAAAATAAAATTGATTGGCGATTTTTATCACTTAATCCTAATGCCATTGAATTATTACATAATAATAAAGATAAAATTAATTGGAACTTATTATCTGAAAATCCAAATGCAATTGATTTATTAAATGATAATCAAGATAAAATTAATTGGGAAAAATTATCACTTAATCCAAATGCAATTGAACTATTAATAAATAATCAAGATAAAATTAATTGGGATAATTTATCACTTAATCCAAATGCAATTGAATTATTAAAAAATAATCAAGATAAAATATGTTGGGAATATTTATCAGAAAATCCATCAATATTTAAATTAGATTATGAAAAAATGAAAAAGAATTTTGAACCATTATCTGAAGAAATATTAGCAAAAGCATTACATCCTGATAGAATTGAAAAATATATAAAACTATATAATTATTTTGATTGGTAATTTAATTATTTTAATTATAATAATTAAATTAGAATAATAATATAAAAAATATTTATATAATTATATATTATTATTTATGGACAGTTGGTTAAATTGGTCTGGTTTGTCTATAAATCCACATCCAGAAGCAATTAAATTATTAAAACAAAATCCTGAAAAAATTAATTGGTTTGGTTTATCTGGTAATAATAATCCACAAGCAATAGAATTATTAAAACAAAATCTAGACAAAATTTGTTGGTGGCGATTATCAAGAAATCCACATCCAGATGCAATTAAATTATTAAAAGAACATAATGATAAAATTGATTGGAGGCATCTTTCTGTAAATCCTTATGCAATTCAATTATTAAAACAAAATACTAAAAAAATTGATTGGTCCGAATTTTGTTTTAATTCGCATAATGAAGCAATTAAATTATTAAAACAAAACCCAAATAAAATTAATTGGCGTAATTTATCAGGTAATCTAAATTACGAAGCAATTAAATTATTAAAACAAAATCTTGATAAAATTGATTGGTATATTCTGTCAAAAAATCCTTCTGCTATTTGTATATTAAAAGAAAATATTGACAAAATATTTTTTTCAGAATTGTCTAGTAATCCAAATATGAAAGTGATTAATTATTTAAATCAAAATACAGATATAATAAATTGGAAAAATTTATTATCAAATTCATCTGCTAATAAAATATTAAAAAATAATCCTGAAAAAATAATTTTGTTTTATTTTTGTAGTAATCCACAATTATTTAAAAAAAATTGATAATTTTATTAATTGTTGTTTATATTTTATTTTTAGAAATAAAATGAATATACATATTAGCAAAATTCCTGACGACAATTTTGTCAATATTTTAGAAAAATTAAATATAAAATTATTTATGTATTTTATATATACATGTAAAACATTTTATATTAAAAAAAAAGAATATATAAATGATATAATATCTAATTTAGATACTAATTTATATCAATGTAACACAATCATATTTAATTATATTGATATAAATAGTGAAAATGATAAAAATGATATAATTAATAAAATTGAATATAAAATAAAAAATGCATTCAATATATTTAAATACAATTATATATTTACTGAAGAAGATATTAAATATAAATTTGTAAATATTAGTAAATTATATTTACAACTAATTTGTAAAAAACATAATTATAAATATTTTAATATTATATACGACAAGATATATTATTATAAATGGTTTTTAATTAATATTAATATTTTTGAAATATATGAACTAGAGTATCACATTAAAATGAAAAAATATAAAAATATATACAATACATTATTATCTTTAACATTTATAAATAATCAAGAATATATTATAGAAACAATTTATTTTTTACAATTATATTTCTCACATAAAAAAAATATAAAAATGAGAACATTAATAATATATATATTATATTCATATGTAAATATGAATATAAATAATTTAATACATAGTATTAATTTTAAAAATAATATTATAATTAAAAGTACAGATTTTATAGATTCTATACTTTTAATAAAAATGCCTAAATATATAAAAAATCTAATAATTAATAAAATCAACGATACAGTTAAAAAAATTAATAATTAATTTTTTTCTTCTATCAGTCTTAATTCTAATTCTTTTTCATATTTATTTGCTAATACTTTATTATTATGATATTTGCCTTCATTATGTTTTTTCATGTAGGCATTACAAAAAAATACAACATCGCATATTTCACAATAGTATTTTTGTAATTTTCTTTCTTCTAATGTTGAATGACAACTTATTTTATGGTTATTAAGATTCCAATATGTTGAAGTCTCATAATTACATAAATCGCATTTTGTTGGTTTTTTTTGTCCATCTCGTTTATGTTTTTGAGAATTAATATGTTTACACCAATCGCTACATCTAAATGTTTTATAATTACATAAATAACAATAATATTCTTTATTTGTTTTTTCCATACGTAATATATTATTAATCTAGAAAAAATTATAGTTTTACATTTTTTTATTTAAAATTTAAACGAATATTTTTTTAAATAAAAAAATTGATTATTTAATTAATAATAAATAATAAATAATCAATAATAAATAATAAATAATAAATAATAAATAATGACATTTCAAAATATTACAGAATATTTAGATAGTTTACCAAATAATATTACTAAATTAAATTTATCTGATAGTAATTTATCCAAATTGCCAGATTTAAGTAAATTTTATAATTTACAAGTATTAATATGTAATAAAAATTTTTTAACTATAATAAAAGATTTACCTGAAACATTACTAGTATTAGTTTGTAAATTTAATAAACTAACAGAATTATATGTACCTAATAGTTTAAAAATATTAGATTGTACATGTAATTTATTAACAGAACTACATATACCAAATAGTTTAAAAAAATTAGATTGCACAAGTAATTTATTAACAGAATTAAAAGATTTTCCTCCAAATTTACAAGAATTAAATTGTAGTTATAATAAATTAACAAAATTAAAAAAACTTCCTATAAAATTAAAAATATTAGATTGTACATGTAATTTATTAACAGAAATATACTTACCACCTAATGTAAATAAATTAAATTGTAGTTATAATATACTTGATAGATTATTAAATATTCATAATAAATTAGAATATTTAGATTGTAGTGGAAATAATCTAAAAGAGTTAAAACTTTCTAAAGTATTAAAAAAATTATATTGTAATAGTAATCAAATAATAAATATAGATCTTCCTGATAAATTACAAGTATTAAATTGCAGTTGTAATCTAATTACAAATTTAGAACTTCCAAATAAATTAGAAAAATTATTTTGTATATATAATAAATTAACCTTTTTGAATCTTCCTAAAACATTAAAAATTTTAGACTGTAGTAATAATTATTTAACACAAATAAATAATATTAATGATATGTTAGAATATTTATATTGTAAAAATAATTTATTACCATATTTTAATATAAATAAATTAAAAGAAATATCAGATTTAAGACAACAAAAAATATTTAATTTTATATTATGTATCACTGATAATAAAAAATTAAATGAAGATATGGTAAATAAGATTATAAATTATATTTAATTTGCTTTACCTTCTATAATAATTATCGTATTATCTGGATGAAATAAAGTTTTACAAATTTTATTTATTTCTTCTACATTACTATTTTTTACAATATCAAATATTTCATTAACAGATAAAGGAATAATATTATAAGTTAATGATTTTATTATATTATTTAATTCAAATTGTGGATTATTTGACAAATTGAATAATGTTGTTTTAAATTTATTTATACTTTTTGTAATAAATAATTCATTTATATAATTTTTTTGTAATTTACATAATATTTTTAATACTTCTTTTATACAATAATTAATATTTTTTTTATGACAATTAAAGGATATATTAAAATATCCACAGTTTTTAAATGTATCCAAAGAACTATTAATACTATATACTAAACCTTTATCCATTCTTAATTTTTTTATTAACAATGCTGAGAGCGAATTTGTTAAAATATTTATTATTAATATTATTTTATAATTCCAAATATTATTTTTATTAATTGTTCTAAAATAAAAATTAATAATTATTTGTTCATTATTTGATTTAATGTATTTAATAATAGTTTTTTCATTATTTTTAAATGATATTAATTCTTGTGTCATATTATTGAATGTTTGTGTATATTCATTAATAGGGCCTATTTTTTTTATAATTTCTTCAATAACTTTATTATTATTAAACTTACCAAAAAATATAATATTTGTATTATTTGGAGTATAATGTTTATTTTTAAAATTATTTAATTTTTCAATATTTATTTTTTTTATATCATCAATATCACCACCAACAAATTTTTTATATCTATCATTAAACATTAATTGAATTGCTAATTTATCACTTTTATAACCATGAATTAAAGTTTCTTTTTTTAATTCTTCTATTATAATAGATTTTTCATGTTTAAAATTTTCAATAGTTATAATATTATTAAAATAAATCTCATATAATAAATCAAAAAATTCTAATACATAATCAGATATTCCATTAATATAATATAATGTTTTATCATAATGTGTTTCAGCATTTATATCTGCACCATAAAAATCAATTAAATTATTAATTTCGTTTTCAGTATATTTTTTTGTTTTTGTAAATAACATATGTTCTAAATAGTGTGCAATACCATATTCTTCTTCTGTTTCTGATGATGCACCAGTACAATTATGTATTGTAATATTAACTGTATTAACTTTATTTGAATTAATTAAATATATTTTTATTCCTGATGAAGATATATAAGTTTTATAAATCATAATAATATATTATTATAAAAAAAATAATATATTCATAAAAATTATACTATTTTACCATTTACACAAACTCTATATATAATTTCTTCTCCTGCTGTAATAGATGGTCTAATAATTTTAACAATTTGACCAGGTTTTATATTGTAATATTTAGCAATTCTATCACCTGATAATATACGTGGTAGATTTTCTTTTTTAATTTTATATTCAGTTAATATTTCTTCAGCTTGGTCGTCTGACAATAAAATATGTTTAGGTACTAAATTATTATCAATTATATTAACTAATAAATCTACATCATTAAATACTTCTGTATTATCATATTCTAATAATTGTTTTTCAATTTTATTAGAACCTGGGATAATTGTAAATATTTTTTTATCATCAATATGATTATTTATAAATTTTTCAATATCTTCAGATTTTTTTATTGTATTAAGTTTATATGGAATAATTTTTAAATAAAATACTTTATTATCATATTTAACAAATGTTTCGTTATTTGCAAGATTTTTTATACCAGTTTTAATTAATTCTTCTAAATTACCATTAATAAAATAATTCCTATTATATAACATTATTACAAAATTATTTATAATAATTTCTGTTTTTTGCTTTTCAGAATATGTTAAATCTACTAATTTATTCATTTATTATTTATTATTTATATATAATAAAATAATATTTTAAGTTTTTTAAATATCAATTTTTTTTATAATATATTATTATATATATTTAATATGTCTAAAGAAATATTATTTTTAATAATGTTTATAATTAGTATTTTTATAATTAGTAAAATATGTAATATATCTACTAATAAAATAGTATTATATATAATTATTATATTGATAATTATAAATTTTATTAAGAAATATAATATTATTAATGAATCGTTTACAGATAAAATTAGCAATTTGTGTAATATTGTTAAAAATAACTTTAATAAAGTAGTAAATAAAACATCATCAAAATGTATTAAAGATACAAATAAAGATTCTAAACAACAAATAAATGATGCTATAGATTGTTATAATTTTACTGGTAATGAAATAGTTTCATCAAATAATGTTTCTTCATGGTGTGATTTAAATTCAGTTGATATTGATATTATTGATAAAGCTATTGAAAAAATTTAAATATTTTTATAATTTTAAATATTTAAATAAATAAAAATAATATATATATATATAATATATTATTTGAATATGTACGCAGAATATAATAATTCTATAGAAGAAGATGAAATATCTTTAAACTTAAAAAAAATATATAATAATAATAATAATAATAATAATATAATTAATAATCATCAAAATATACAACCTAATTATAATAACTATTATAATCAACAATCTGGTTTTTGTAATATGTCATTTGGTAGTTTAATTAATAAATCAAATACAAGTACAATTATTATCCCTGTAAATGCAGATTTAGAATATGACAGTGATTGTAAAATGGGATATAATACAACATTATTAATTCCAGTAACTGTACCTGCTATAACTCAAGAATCTTCTGTAGTTATTATACCAAACGTTACGCAACAAAAAATAGATAATAATAATATAGTAAATTCTATTACTCAACAAAAAATTTTAGAAGCTAAAATTGAAGATAATAAAATTGTAGTTAATCCTATTAATGATATTTCACAAATATCTGAAAAATCACAAGTTATAACAACTGTTACAAATATTAATGAAAGTGAAAATAAAATCGAGGCTACAACTATTACTTCATTACCTATTAAAATAGATGAAAATAAAAAAGTAGTTACTGAAAGTAATATTGTTAATATTGATACTAGCGGATCTAACGTAAAAACAAATAGTAATATTGTTATTTCTCAGTTATGTTTAAATGGTACAATACAATGTGATGTACAACAACAAATTAATAATATAAAATCAGATACCGCTAATAATTATAATATTTATTCTCAATCATCGAGAACAATTGTTGATTTATCATCTGGTAATATATCTTTGTATGGAAAAAATGACACACAAAATATTACAACAATTCCAACACAATTTATTGATATTAGTAAAAATACTGATATTAGTAAAAATATTATGTTAGTTAATGATGATAATTCATTAAAAGTAAATATTCCTATTAATTCTCCTACTATTGTAAAAACAAATGATAGTGGGGAACATATTAACACAACAACAAATCCTATTATAATTAATACAAAAGAACCTAATACTGTGACAACTATTCTTGAAAGATTTGAAAATGGTTATACTATAACCCCTGTTGTTAATAAAGATAGATTACCACCAATAAATATTCCTGTACATACAAGATATATGTAATAATAATTATTTGTTTTTATACCATTCAATAGTATCTTTAAAACCCTGATCAAAATTAATTTCTTCTTTCCATCCTAAACTTCTTAATTCGGTTGATTCTATAGCATATCTATAATCATTAAAATTACGATCAGATATATATTCTATCCAATCGTCTATTTTATCTTTTGGTTTAAGACATTTAATTATTTTTTCAGCAATTTCATATACTGAATATTCATTATTAGTTCCAATATTATATATTTTATTAATAATACCATTTATTAATATGGTATCTATAGCTTTAACTACATCTAATATATAAATAAAATTTCTTCTTGTTAAACCTTTACCATGTATAGTACATTTTTTATTATTCATAATTTGATTAATAAATTTTGGTATTAATTTTTCTGGGTATTGTCTAGGACCATAAACATTATTTCCTCTTGTAATTATAATTGGTATATTAAAAGAATAATAATATGATCTAACAATAAATTCTGCCCCTGCTTTAGTTGCTGCATAGGGATTTGTAGGATTTAATAAACTTATTTCAGTACAACCTTTATGATCTATATCTACTTCGCCATAAACTTCATCTGTTGAAATATGAATAAACCGTTTTATTTTATTATAAACTTTACAACATTCTAATAATGTATGTGTTCCTAAAATATTATCTATAGTAAATTCTATAGAATTTCCAAAAGAATTATCTACATGTGTTTGTGCAGCAAAATGAATAATAGTGTCTATTTCATATTCATTTAGAATATGTAAAACTAAATCCTTATTTTTTAAATTTCCTATTATTAACTTATCATGTTTTATATCATTTTTATCTGAACAATAATCTAATTTATCAAAATTAATAATTTTGATATGTGGATATTTTTCTTTATAATAATTTATAAAGTTAGAACCTATAAAACCACATCCTCCTGTTACTAATAAATTAGTAGGTTTAAACATATAATATAATTAATTTAATATATTATATGTTTAATTATAAACTTAATACTATTTTTTTATCTATTTATTAATAAATCTGATACATTTCTTACATAATCAATATATTTATGATTATTAATTAAATCCTGATATCTATTTTCTACTAATTCATTATTATAATTTTTTATTAATCTTAAACATTGAATTGTATATTTATCATTTTCAAAAAAATTTATTAAATTACTATATTTATCATCATACCATGCATCATTACTTTTTTCACTAATAACTAATACTTTGTTTGCTATTAATGGAATTATTCTATGAACTTCTAAAATTGTTTTACCTGAATAATAATGAATATTTAAACCTACTTTTGTTTTATTATATAATTTATTTAAATTATCACCCCAATAATCATTACTTATAACTAATTTATCTTTATTTTTTGAATAAATTTCTATTAAAGATTTTAATTTATCATATCTATAATTATTAATTGATCCTAAAAATGTTAAATCTATTGTTTTTTCACAATTGTTATTTAAATTATTTTCCATAATCTTACTATATCCTAATGGTAAAAAATGAGCTTTAATATTATATTTTTGTAATTCTTTTATGTTTTCTAATGAATAATCTAATACTAATTCTGCTTTAGATAATTTGTTAAAAAATATTGGATCCCAAACTTTATCTGTTATTAATTGTTCAAAATTGTATGATATATATCTTTGCGGTAGTAATCTATTCTCGTGGGTTGTACAAATTAAATAAACATTTTTTGAGTCATTTAAAGAATAATTTTTGACAACATCGTGTTCAATATTTAGTTCTGTTAAAGCTTCGTGCAACGCCTTAATTATAATTTCAAAATAACACGAATTATCTACTAATTTTAACATTTATATTTATATTATATTTATTATTTATTATTTATATTATTTTATTATAACTTGTAATTATTAGTTATAGTCATTTTTAATAATAGCCGGTTATAATCTTATTATTTATGATATTACAACTCTATTTGCAACTTTATTACAACTCTATTTACAACTCTATTTGATTATCAAACAATAATTTACCGTTACAAAAAACTTGATATTTCTTTATAAGAAAAGAAATATTCAATTATCAAATAATTTTTTTTATTACTATTAACATACTACAAAAAATATATCACTAGTAATAAAAAAATTATTAAAA
>Ga0129333_10006139_pt1 | contig 11356 bp, 15 predicted proteins | sample CPB6_08_DNA_FD_94474 | JGI IMG/M metagenome (GOLD analysis project Ga0129333, IMG submission 94474) | Freshwater to marine salinity gradient microbial communities from Chesapeake Bay, USA - CPBay_Sum_0.6_0.8_DNA | ecosystem: Environmental > Aquatic > Marine > Coastal | place: USA: Chesapeake...
CTCATATCCGTGGGAAGTAGGTTCAATTCCTTCTATCGCTACAACATGCACTTATCGTTCAACTGGATAGGACAATCGCCTACGAAGCGATAAATCGGAGTTCGAATCTCTGTAGGTGTACAATTGATAGTATGATTATATTTATATATAAAAAAACAATATGTGTAAATTAATTAGATGTAAAAAATGTGAAGATATTGTAAGATTGGTACACACAAAATGGAGAAAATGTGAATGCGGTGAATCTGGTGGACAATACAATGATGATTTAATGTCAGCAACTGTTGGTGGTAATTGTGAAGTTATAGGTATACATAATGATTACTTTAAAGCAAAACAATTTTCAAAAGAAAGAAGTGACGATGGTGATTTAAATAACATAATTCAAGGTGAATATGATGGTGATGTCCAAATACACAGAATCAAATCTGGTGATGGTCCTAAACTTAAAATGAAAATTGAAAAGTTAGATGATGAAAACAACAAAATAACTTTCACTGATGACAGAAAATATACAATTAATTTAAAAGGTAATAAATCACCTAAAACTATTGAAATTCCAATAAACCATAATGGTCCTAGTTTTAAACCAGTTAAAGAAAAAGACAGCAAAAAAACTATAAAGGAACATTTAAGACAATTTAAATAATCTGCCCCTATCGTTCAACTGGATAGGACATGGCCCTTCTAAGGCCAGTATCGGAGTTCGAATCTCTGTGGGGGTACTATGGAGAGTAATCCTTGATGGCGATAGGGTCCGACTGCTAATCGTGACGTGCTCGTAAGGGCATTTGGTTCGATTCCAATGCTCTCCGCACAAAATATTGTTTTTATTAGTATTAATACGTATATTTATAATAAAATTTGATTAATGAAAACAATATTAACAATATTATTTATACTTTTGGGATTATTTAATAACACAATCTCACAAGTTTCATCTAATTATACTTTCTCTGAAACTACTGGCACATATAGTACTATCACTGGTGGGTCACAACTAGTAACAACAACTGGCGGTGTCACATCTTATGATACTGATGGTAATAATATATCATTACCTTCTGGTTCCCAATTTATTTTTAATGGAATAACAATAACATCGGTTAATATGACTGCTGATGGTGCTATTTGGGTTAACCCAAGTACAACCACAACTGGAAATGGTGTTACTGGACCAATAGCTTCAAGTGCTACTGCTATTGGTGTTGTTGCAGCTATGGGTATGGATTTAAGAAGTACATCATTAGCATCACAAGTTTACGAAAGAAGATGGCAAGACGATGGTACTGAATTAATATTTCAATGGCAAAATTGTGCTAGATATTTACAAAATACTGTTGAAAGATTTTCTTTTCAAATTAGAATTAACAAGTCAACTGGTACTATAAGAATAGTATATGGCAATATGACAACCATCGCCAACAGTACAACATATCAACCGCAAGTAGGACTAAGAGGGTCAACAAATGCGGATTATAATGCTAGAAGACTAACTGGTAGTGTTCCAGATGCGACACCTAATTGGGGTGCACCAAATGGAACGACTAACGCTACATCAAATGCTCATGCCGTTAGATTTACCAGCAATGGTTCATGTTTTCCAAGTTCTGGATTGATTTTTATATGGACATATAGTGGACCACTCACAAACAATGACTTATGTGGTAATGGTATTGTTATTACTACACCATATACTGGAGGTTTAGTCTCAACTGTTGGCATGACAACAGATGTACCTAGTAGTACTTCATCTTGTGGTACACAAGCCAATAATGTTTGGTACAAAATAGCTGGTAATAATAAAACTCTTACAGCAACATCATGTAACAATTCAACAAATTTTGATACTGAAATAAGGATTTATACTGGAAGTTGTTCATCATTAAATAGTATGACTGAAATTGATTGTAATGACGATGATGCCTTTTGTGCTTATAGTACGGTACAATCAACTGTTACGTGGTGTGCATATTCTGGTGTTGATTATTATTTATCAATTGGGTATTATTCATCACTAGGCGGTACTGGTAATTTTATATTAACGGTTACTGAAAATGGTACATGTTCTGCTTTACCAATTGAATTGTTATTTTTTAAAGGAGAACAAAAAACAAATTATACTCACTTATTTTGGTCAACAGCTAGTGAACATGATAATGATTTCTTTACACTAGAAAGAAGTATTGATGGGGTAAATTGGGATATAGTAACATATATTAAAGGAGCTGGTAATAGCACAAATACAATTAATTATGAATATAATGATTTTGATTATATACCTAAAAAAATTAATTATTATAGACTGAAACAAACTGATTATGATGGAAAGTTTAAATACGCTGACATAATATCAATTGATAATACAGATAAAAACAAAATTTATTTAATTAAAATGATAAACTATCTTGGTCAAGAAGTTAATTCGGATTATAGCGGTGTGATAATCTATGTATACAGTGATGGTAGTGTCATTAAGAGAAACAACATAAAATATTAAGATATTTATTTTAAAACATTACAATAATAAATTTGTAAATTAAAATTAATTTTCATACATTTGTAAAGTTAAATAAAATATCTATGAAAAATATATTAGGAAAAGAGGTAACTAGACCAAACCAAGAATTAGTTATCATGCGTGGAATCCCAGGTGCTGGAAAGTCAACAAAAGCAAAATCGCTTGTTGGTAAAGGTAAAATACACTCTACCGATGATGTTATCGAAGCTGGTGGGGATTACAATGAATTTTTTGCCAAAATGATAGCAAACAAAGACTTTGCACCTCTTAGCAGAGCACACTCAACAAATTTAAAGAATGCGATTGAATCAATGAAAGCTGGTGTTACACCAGTTATTGTTGATAATACCAATATAAAACAAAATGAGTCAAAAGCTTATGTTGTTGCTGCATTGGAGATGGGTTTTGCTGATAACAACATTAAATTTGTTGATATCGGAACCGCTGGGTTAGAAGCGGCTGAACTGGCTAAAAGAAATACACATGGAGTGCCATTAGAGAAAATTGAACAAATGATTGCTAGTCATACTGCACAAGGTCCTTTAACACTTAAAAGTGTTTTAGACTCAAAAGATATGTACAAACAATCAGATGTTTTGTATAGTGCTGTGGTTTTGGATACAGCATCTAGAACATTTTTATTAGATTTTGTTGATGAATTGATACCAGAAGGTTGGAAAATAATTGGTCATCACATGACAATAAATTTGGGTGAATTAAAAGATAAAAGTGAGATAGGTAAAGAAGTAACTTTAACTGTGACAGAAGTAGGTTTATCTGATATGGCTATGGCTGTTAAAGTTATTGGTTATCCGTCTAAAAACGAAATACCACACATTACTATCGCTGTCAATCCAGATGGTGGTAAACCAGTGATGAGTAATCAAATAACAAAATGGCGACCAGTTAAAACATTTATGTTAAGCGGAGTTGTTACTGAAGTGAAGAAACAATGAATGAAGTTAAATTAAATTTAAAAGGATGGGGTTTTGTGCATGCAGAAATAATCTGGGTGGAAGGACCCCTTTACAAAATAAGATTTGTGCCAGAGGATAATTTATTGGCCGATATGAAAACAGAAGTATTCCATGTCAAAGAAATATTAAATATAAATGATATTTTTATTGATAAAAACTTAAAGATAACAAAATATGAAGATTGATAAAGATATTAAAGTTTCAGCACAAGTAGTTTTAATTAACCCAGAAGGATATATCTTGGGTGTTTCTAGAAAAGATGACCATAATGATTTTGGATTGCCTGGTGGTAAGATGGACCCAGAAGATGGTGGTGACCCTAAAGTAACTGCAATACGTGAAACAAAAGAAGAAACTGGATTAGACGTTACTAATCTAAGACTTATTTTTGCTATCCATAAAGATGGGTTTATGGGTTTCACTTATTTAGCTGATTATTCTGGTAATATAGAACACAATGAACCACATGTTGTTAAATGGCAACCAATGGAAGTTTTGGTTAACGGTAGGTTTGGTAAATACAATAAATTAGTATCGGAATCGATGAATGATATGGGGATAACCTATAAATATAATGTTGATGCTAAAGCAATCAAAGAAGATGTGTCTAGGGTTATTACTGAACATTTCAAGGGTGAGTTAAAAGTTGAATTCATTAGAAAATCATGGAATGATAATTCATACATTGTTTATTTTGTTGATGAAAAAGGTGAGTTGGAAGAAAGTTTTGGTTTTGATAAGAAGTTAGATGCTAGATTCGATGCGTTGTCTAGGAAATATGGTGTAACAATCAGAATCGATTCTAGTTATTATTGCAAGTGATTGTTTTATTTAGTATATTTGTAAAAAAAGTTTTATGGAAAAAATTGATAGACGCTTAGATTTAAGCACAAAGTTTTTAAAGATGGGTCAATCCCTAATCAACGAAGGTAGAGAACAAAACGACTTAGGTATTGCACAGATTGGTGCGATAATGGTTTTTATGGGTGGTCTATTAATTGGTGGTGATGATGATATTTTTAAATTTTCAGATTTATGTTCTATGTTTTCATCTAAACGTATTTTAGATGAAATGAATTTAGCTGATGAAATTGGTAAATTGGATGAATCAAGATATGATGACATTATCAATAAAATCAACAAACTTAAACGTAATGACGATGAGGATGATAAAAAATCTGATAAATAATTTGGATATTTAAAAATCATTTACTACATTTGTCTAACATTTAAAATTTAAAACATGTTAGCAATACAAAAATATTTAAAAACACACGGTTTAGAAAAAACAATCAAAGACTTTAGTTTGAAAACTAGAGAATATGAGGGTAAAATACTTTTTAAGTATGACCAATTAGTATCTCCAACTCTTATGGCTTTACCAGAGATGCAAGATTGTCGTGGAATAATCCTTGAAAAAAATACTTGGGATGTAATGTCTTTAGCTTTTAGGAAATTCTTCAACTCTGAAGAATCAAATGCTGCTAAAATAGATTGGAATACAGCACAAGTACTTGAAAAATTGGATGGTACTATGATACAAGTGTATTGGGATTGGTACGAAGAAAAATGGTTTGCTGGTACTACTGGTACTGCCGAAGGTGAGGGTGAAGTTAATAACAAAAATGGTACAACTTTTAACGATTTATTTTGGGATACTTTAAACAACAAATATACATTTAACGAATGTTTGTTAAATAAAGATTATATCTATGTGTTTGAGTTAACAACACCATATAACATAGTGGTAAAACCACATGGTGAATCATCAGCAACACTTTTGACTGTTAGAGATAGAGAAACACTTGTTGAGTTATCTGGAAAAGATTTAGAAATGGCTGCTATATCAATAGGTGTACCATTGGTAAAATCTTTTGATATCAATGCATCGAATGTTGGTCACTTGTTGAAAACATTTGAAGGTATGCCATGGTCTGAAGAAGGATATGTTGTACGTGATGGTAATGACAACCGTGTTAAAGTTAAAAACCCAGCATATGTTGCGGTACACCACTTGAAAGGTAAAACTGCTGAACACAATATATTGACTATCGTAAAAACCAACGAGATAGAAGAATTTGCTGCTACTTTCCCAGAAAGAACAGAAGAATTAAATCGTCTTAAAGAAGGATACGATGGGTTGATAGCAAAATTGAATGGTGTTTGGTCTGAGTTACAATCACATAGACCAAAAAATATCACAAAAGAAGAACAAAAAAAGTTTGCAGCTGCTGTGTTTGAAGTTTGTGATAAACACGAATTAAAAAACTTTACTGGGTTGTATTTTGGGTTAGCTCAATATAAAATAAACAGTATAGAAGAATATATGTTTAACTATGACGATAAAACGTTATATAAAATGTTGTAAATGAAAGAAATAATAGCAAACCCTTATCTATCATCATTTGTGGTCTTGATAAGTCAAATAGTCTTCATTTATTTGAGAACTATAAACGTTATTTATACATCTGAACGCAGAATGATTCCAGCTATCATAAGTGGTAATGGAATAGGGTTAGCTTGGTTGGTATCAATATCTATTGGTGGCAATTCAATAATGCATGGTGAGTTCTTACCAATATTAGCATATTTGATTGGAGGTACATTGGGTACTTATTGGGGTATTAAAAAAGAAACGAGTAAACATGAGTAGAGAAGAATTTGAACAATATCTAATTGAGATTGGTGGTGTTTATAATTGGAAAGGTGTGAACCTTACAAACCCATCTATGTTTGGTGTTGGTGAAGGTTGGTTTCAGTTGTTAAAGAACCTTATAGACGAACTTTTATCGTTGGGTTGGGATAGACGTATGGTAACATCAAAAGAGAAGTTTGGTGGACTTAATTTCTACATAAAAGACCCAACACCAGAGATGCACGATATAATAGTAACGTATGAAAGATTATCATACGAGATTTGTGAAGTTTGTGGTGCTGAAGGTGGTAGAAGAAATTTAAGTTGGATTAAAACGTTGTGTGATAAACATGCTGCTGAAAAAGAACAATTAAATTCAAAATAAATTTGGTAGAATCAAAATAATTTCATACATTTGTAATAAGAAAAATAAAAATATGACTATTAAACAGATTTTTGACGAGATTGCGTCAACTAGTGGTAACAACGCTAAGATTGATATCCTTAAAAAATACTCAGACAATGAGTTATTAAGAAGAGTGTTATATATGGCTAACTCTAAACGAGTTAAGTTTTATATCAAACGTGTGCCAGAATATACTCACAACCAAGTGGATTGGACGTTAGAACAAGCGTTAGGTATGTTGATGCAGATTGCAAACCGTGACATAACTGGTCAATTAGCTATTGATAAACTAACTATTTGGTTAGAAAACGTATCAGCTGACGATGCTTACATTATTGAACGTATTATCGATAAAGATTGTAAGATTGGTATGGGTACTACTTTTATCAACAAAGTGTTTAAAGGGTTGATTGAAGAAACACCATACATGGGTGCTGTATCATTTGATGAGAAGAAAGCACGCAAGATTTTTGAGAAAGGTGGTAAAGGTATATCACAAGTAAAAATGGATGGTCGTTACTGCAACGCTGTTATTAGAGGTGGTGAAGTAGAATTGGAATCAAGACAAGGTGAACCTACTATTGTAACTGGTGCTAAATTTGCTGAAGAACTCGCAAAACTTGATGATTGCGTATTAAACGGTGAATTAACTATGGATGGTATACCACGTTATGAATCTAACGGTATCATTGCATCGATAATTGACATCTGTGGTAAGAGAGATAGTCGTACAGATAAAGAAAATGAGAAGAAATTAGCAGCGTTTACTGAAAAACATGGTGATTTTGATGAAGCGTTATCTAAAATACGTTATACAGTATGGGATAGAATCACAGTTGATGAATATTTTGATGCTAAATCTACTGTACCATATAGTAAACGTGCTATTGAATTGAATAGAGCGTTGAAAGCAATCGATGTTACACGTGTATCTATCGTTGAGGGTAAAGTTGTTGAGTCATATGAGGATGCAATGACACATTTCCAAGAGATTTTGGGTCGTGGTGAAGAAGGAACTATCTTAAAAGCATACGATGGTGAGTGGAAAGATGGAAAACCAACACATCAAATCAAAATGAAGTTGGAATTAACGTTGGATTTGGTTATCACTGGGTTTAACTATGGTACAAAAGGTACAAAAAATGAAAATGTTATCAGTTCATTCAACGCTGAGACATCATGTGGTAAGTTAAAAACAAGACCACAAGGTTTAACAGAAGAATTGATGGCTGAAGTAACAGAGAATCAAGATAATTTACTAGGTACTATTATCGAAGTTAAGTGTTCTGGGTTATCTTTTGACCACACTGGTGCATACTCATTGTTATACCCAGCGTTTAAACACTTTAGAGATGACAAATCAGAGGCTAACTCACTTGACGAGTGTATAGAAATACAAAATGCAGCAATAGGTTTAACAGTTTAAATAAAAAAAGATGAAAAAAGCATTAGTAATTTTAATGGTTATGGCTTCAACAATGTCTTGGGGTCAATGTACAGAAAACGCATTGAATAAATACGTTTCTTGGGGAGTGTCAATGTCTAACAATTCAGACTTTAATTCTGGTTCGTATAGTTCATTGGAGTTCGGTGTGATTTATAATGATGTAGCTTATGGGTTATCACTAGGTAGAGGTAGTTTAAATGGTATCTTTAAAAATGATGATATCAGAAATTATTTCTATGAAGTTAAAGTAGCACCATCGTTCCCAATTGGTAAAGTATATGGTAATATCATATTGGGTGTTGGTAGTTACATTGATACTAAACATAATTTTATTGAATACGGATTAGGTGTGTCTTATACCTACAAAAAAATAGGATATGGTGTATCTTACACAAATTGGGATGGTGTCGATTATGTAACACCTAGCATTAGTTTTAATTTTTAATATGAATACAATACAAATATTAGTAACGGGCTCCGCTAGTAGCGGAAAGAGCACAATCGAACAAGAAATCGTTGATGCTTTAAGAAATCTTGGTTTTGCAGTAAAATGGGATGTGAAACCAGATTATGAAAATGAATTAACAGCTAGAAAAGAGGGGTTGGTGCGATTGGATAGAATTGAAGCTGTTTCAGATAAAACAACGATTGTTGTTAAAGGTGTTAATGTTAAAAAAGACATTAACGAGTCATTAAATTATAGAATTAAAGGTTACAACGAATAGTATGAAAAAGATGATTAAATTTCCGTCTATTGAACAATTTAGAACAGTTGTTTCTAATGTCAACAGACATTTTAACTTTGTTGGTTTGGATGAGAATGGTGAAGCTATTTATGACCCAACATTACCAAAACCAACAATCACATTCAAAGGCACTGTAAAAATACATGGTACTAACGCTGCTGTGTCTTATAACGCTAAAGAATTGTGGGCACAATCTCGTGAGAATATTATCACACCAGAAAAAGACAACGCTGGTTTTGCATTCTTTGTTGAATCAAATAAAGAAGCATTTTATGAATTATTTGCACAAGTTATGGATAAAACAATCCCTTGGCCAGACCCATATAAAAACACAATCACTATTTACGGTGAATGGGCTGGTGGGAACATTCAAAAAGGTGTTGGTGTTTGCAATTTACCTAAATCTTTCTTTATCTTTGGTGTTAAAATCACACCACATACTGAAACTGAAGAAGAATTAAAAGCTAATCCAGCATATTGGGTTGACTACACTTATTTAAGAGCACCAGAGCACAATATTTACAATATTGATGATTACCCTACGTATTCAATCGATATTGATTTTAACATGCCACAATTGGTACAAAATCAGTTGTCTGAGTTGACTGTCAAAGTTGAAGAAGAATGTCCAGTTGCGAAAGCTTTTGGTTACTCTGGAATTGGTGAAGGTATTGTATGGACTGCTGAATTTAAAGGGAATGTACATCGTTTCAAGGTGAAAGGTGAAAAACATAGTTCTTCTAAAGTTAAAACACTTGCTGCTGTTGATGTTGAGAAATTAAATTCTATTAAAGAGTTTGTTGACTATGCAGTTTCTGAAAGTCGTTTTAATCAAGCGTTAGAAAACATTTTCCCAAACAACGAACCTATCGATGTAAAGAAAATGGGTGATGTTATCAGATGGGTTGTTAATGATGTAATAAAAGAAGAAATGGATACATTGGTAGAAAACCAATTGGAACCAAAAGAAATAAATAAATACATTTCATCTAAAGTAAGAGAAATGTTCTTTAAAATGGCTTAATATGAATGGACAAGTTTATAGATTAAAACAAGATGTAGTTGTCGCTAAAGGTATAGAACTTAAAGCTGGACAAGAATTAGAAATAGTAATGGGTGTTGTCTACATGGGTGGATTCCCATTACCGTTTGATATGCAACAATTATTTATGAATTTCATAAACAACAACAAAAATTTGTTTGTAGATGATACTAGAACGTGGTAAAAAGAAATGCGATTGTGGCAATGTAGCTGTATGGTTGTATATGCCTGGTTATGGTGACGGTTCAAATCCGTTTATCTGTGATGACTGTATTGGTACACCAGAAGATATTGGTTGTTCATGCAACTGGCATTATGGTTTGCCTCAAGAAGGTTTACCTACAGATGAACCAGAAGGTATTGAAGGAAAAGATTGGCGATGGGTTGAATACGAAGGTGATGAATATACTGATAAAATAACCAAAGAAGAAGATGGTTATTGGCAGTATATTGATGAACGTGGTAGACCATATCCATGTGCTGAATATGAGTATGATGAAGATGGTTTCCCAGATTACACATGGTTGGGTGAAAAAGTTGCTAATTTAGATATGAGATTCTATTTTTTCAAAGAAAAAATGAAACGTAAGTTTAAAAATTGGTGGAAAAGACACATAGTTGATGATGTACCAAAAGAATTGGAAGATTATTTTTGATAATTAAAAAATAATCACTACATTTGTATAAAATATTGAAGTATGATAGTAAAAGAGAATGGATTAAGATACGCAAAATTGATACATGTGTCTGTTGATAATGGGTTAACTAGCCAAAGTAATAAAGTTTATATAATGGAAGAATTATCAGATGGTCGTATCAAATGTGAATATGGTCGTGTTGGTAAGTCATTGGTTACCGAATATAAACCTAGCTCAAAGTGGGATAGTGTGTTGAAACAGAAACTATCTAAAACAAAAGGTTACACTGATGTAACTGATTTGTTGGCTGAACCAGTTATTGATGAAACAAAACCAACAAATAATAAAGTTGACAATATCAAAGACGAGATTGTACGAAAATTGGTTGATGAGTTGATGTCATTTGCTAACAAATCAATCCAACGTAACTATAAGGTAACTCAAGAAGCGGTGTCGGAACAACAAGTTACCGCTGCACAAGAGATTATCAGTAACATTAGTGGTTTGATTGCTATTGGTGTGGATATCAAACATATCAATGATATGTTATTGAAACTTTATACAATTATCCCTAGAAGAATGGATAACGTAAAAGACCATTTATTTAGAGAGATTAACAACGATGTTACTTTGACTAATGCACAAAGATTGATTGATAATGAGCAATCAGCATTAGATACTATGGCTGGTCAAGTTGAATTATTGAAGCAACAAAGAGAAGCTGCTAAGAAAGCTGCTGAAGCTGAAGCCGAAGGTAGAAAAGAAGAAGTATCAGAAGTTACTATTTTAGACCAAATGGGGTTGTCTATTGAAGTTGAGAATGATACTGAAACACTTGAACTTATCAAGAAGTTGATGGGTCCAAATGTTAATCAGATGAAACGTGTGTTTAAAGTTGTAAACAAGAAAACACAAAAAGTATTTGATAAACACATGGATAAAGC
>Ga0129333_10006141_pt1 | contig 11355 bp, 17 predicted proteins | sample CPB6_08_DNA_FD_94474 | JGI IMG/M metagenome (GOLD analysis project Ga0129333, IMG submission 94474) | Freshwater to marine salinity gradient microbial communities from Chesapeake Bay, USA - CPBay_Sum_0.6_0.8_DNA | ecosystem: Environmental > Aquatic > Marine > Coastal | place: USA: Chesapeake...
AGCAATTCTGTAATATACTTCAAGGAGTAAACTTATGGAAATGTTGTTAGCGTCCGCATGGGCGATTGTTGCTGTGATCTTGATTGACATAGTGTTGGCCGGTGATAATGCACTTATCATTGGGATGGTGGCCAACAAACTGCCACCTCACCTGCGTCGTAGAGCCATCATCTGGGGCACAGTGGGTGCCATTGGCATTCGCTTTTCCAGTGTAGCTGTGCTTACATGGTTGCTGACTGTACCGGGTCTGCGACTGATAGGCGGCTTGGCCTTGTTTTATATTGCTTGGAAACTGGCTTTTGCTGACAAAGAAGAACACACAGATCACACAGCCGACACATTCTGGTCGGCTATGGGTACTATCATCATGGCCGATGCTGTGATGGGCATTGACAATGCTTTGGGCATTGCTGCGGCTGCTGGTGGTAACTGGTGGGTCATAATCTTTGGCCTGTTGATTTCAGTGCCGATCATCCTGTTTGGTTCTACCATGGTCAACAGAATCCTAGAACGCTGGCCCAGGGCAGTTTACATTGGTTCGGCTGTGCTGGCTGTTGTAGGTGCTCAAATGATCTACAAAGAACCGTTGCTACGTGCTTGGTTGTAACACAATTGTAACATGATTTGGCCTAAATAGTTATGAACTTAAAGGAGAAATCATGTTCAAACTTATCGTGACACTACTGGCTGCATTGGCAGTTACAGCACAAGCACAAGACATTACCGGAGCCGGGGCGACATTCCCGGCTCCCCTATATTCAAAATGGGCAGAGGCCTATCGCAAAGCCACTGACACCAAAGTTAACTATCAAAGCGTAGGTTCAGGAGCAGGTATTAATCAAATTAAAGCTAAGACAGTTCAATTTGGTGCCAGCGACATGCCTTTAAAAGATGAACAATTGGCAGAGATGGGAGTATTTCAGTTTCCTACTGCTATAGGTGGTGTTGTTCCAGTTATTAACGTCAAAGGTATTGAACCTGGACAACTAAGATTAACGGGCCCAGTTATGGCAGACATGGTCATGGGTAAAATTAAAAAATGGAACGATCCTGCTATTCAAGCGTTGAACCCAAAGTTAGTGTTGCCTGATCAAGACATCATGGTTGTTCGGCGTGCCGACGGGTCTGGTACAACATTTATCTGGACCAGTTATTTGAGTAAAGTCAGCAAAGAGTTTAAAGATACCATAGGTGAAGGTACTGCTGTAAACTGGAAGGTCGGTGCTGGCGGCAAGGGCAACGAAGGCGTGGCTAACATGACTCGCCAGCTACCAGGAGCATTTGGCTATGTTGAATACGCCTATGTCAAGCAGACCAAGATGAACTGGGTCAATGTACAGAATGCCGCAGGTACATGGGTAGCGCCCACCGAGGACTCATTCAAGGCTGCTGCTGTTGGAGCAGATTGGAACCGAACCTACTATCAAATACTGACCAATCAGTCAGGCAAAGATGCTTGGCCCATTACAGGCGCCACATTCATCCTTGTGTACACCAAACCAGCTGAGCCAGAAAAGGCCCGAGGTGTTACTAAATTTTTTGATTGGGCGTTTACCAACGGTGACCAGGCAGCCGATGACTTGGATTATGTTGCACTACCAGACAGCGTTAAATCCAAAATTCGATCAGACTGGAAACGTCTAGGATTATAAACCGACCACAACGATAGAGTGGCGCTGGAACTCGTAACCAGCACAGTTTAATACTTATGTCCAAAAATCAACCCGCTTCGGCGGGTTTTCTAGTTTCCAAACACTAATTTTTTTTACTTGACCTCTCAGTATTTCTACTATATAATTGTGTAGGACACATTTTTGTGCTCTGCAACATTTTATAAAGGAACTACAATGAAAAAATTTCTCTTGGCACTGGCACTGTTTTCGGGTCTTGCCCAAGCCCAAGTTGCTGGTAATCTTGGATTGACTAGCGACTATCGTTTCCGCGGCGTAAGCCAAACCCAAAATGCACCGGCTGTGCAAGGGGGAATTGACTATGCACACAACAGCGGTTTCTATATCGGTAACTGGAACAGCTCAGTAAGCTCACAATTCTACACCGAAGGTGCAGGCGTCGAAAGCGATGTTTACGCTGGTTTTAAGAAAGAGTTCAACGGCGTTGCCATTGACGTGGGCACCTTGCGTTACATTTACCCCCGTGCCAAGAACGGTACTAGCACTGACTTTGACACACACGAAGTCTACGGTGGCATTGGCATTGGTCCCTTGACTGCTAAGATCAGCCAGAGCCTGGGTAACTACTTTGGTACTGCCGACAGCAAGGGCAGTCGTTACTATGAAGTGAACATGACTCAACCCCTGGTAGGTAAACTCGTTGCTGTGGCCCACGTGGGTCGCACTGTGGTTGCCAACAACAACTCACTTAACTACACCGACGCTAACGTTGGCTTGAGCTATGACGTAGACGGTTATGTTGTGTCAGGTCGTGTTTACAAGAACACCAACAAAGGCACTGGGTTTGAATCAGCCAATACTGTAAACGGTCAGCGACTGTATCGTGATGCTGTGGTCATCAGTGTTGCCAAGTCATTCTAAGGAGCAACCAATGAAATTGATCACTGCAATTATCAAGCCATTCAGGCTTGATGAAGTTCGCGAAGCACTGGCAGAAGTTGGTGTCAGCGGATTAACTGTAACCGAAGTCAAAGGCTTTGGTCGTCAGAAGGGTCACACCGAACTTTACCGTGGCGCAGAATATGTCGTAGACTTTCTTCCCAAAGTCAAAGTAGAAGTTGCTGTACCTACAGACCGAGTTGATCAAGCCATTGAGGCCATTGAAAAAGGCGCTAGAACTGGCAAGATTGGCGATGGCAAAATCTTTGTTACTTCCTTGGAGGAAGTCGTGCGTATTCGCACAGGCGAAAGAGGAGACTCAGCAATATGAACCCAGTACTACCCGTTCCAGGCAACACAGCCTGGCTATTGATGTCAACCGTGCTGGTCACAATGATGGCCATTCCCGGACTGGCATTGTTCTATGGCGGCCTTGTACGTAGCAAGAACATGCTGAGTGTGTTGATGCAGACCTTTGTGACATTTGCCTTGATGGCTGTGTTGTGGGTTGTGTATGGCTACTCAGTGGCATTCACCGGAGGCACACCTTTCTTTGGTGGCTTTGAAAAGCTATTCCTAGCTGGCATCACGCCTGAATCAGTGGCTGCTACGTTCTCCAAAGGTGTGGTTGTTCCTGAGCTGGCCTTTGTGGCATTCCAGCTGACCTTTGCGGCCATTACACCTGCGCTGATTATTGGTGCGTTTGCTGAACGTATTAAGTTCAGTGCTGTGCTGGCATTCATGGTGTTGTGGTTCACATTCTCATACTTGCCCATGGCACACATGGTATGGTATTGGGACGGCCCAGACGCTATTACTGACGCCAAATCACTGGAGGCTGTGACAGCAGCCGCTGGTTGGTTGTGGGCCAAAGGTGCGCTAGACTTTGCCGGAGGTACAGTGGTTCACATCAACGCTGGTATTGCTGGCTTGGTCGGTGCTATCATGCTAGGCCGGCGTATCGGCTACGGTCGTGAGAATATGGCTCCTCACAGTTTGACACTGACCATGGTTGGTGCCGCATTGTTGTGGGTGGGTTGGTTCGGCTTCAATGCTGGTTCTAACCTAGAAGCCACAGGCACAGCCGCACTGGCCTTTGTCAATACCATGGCTGCTACTGCTATTGCTGTGTTGAGCTGGATGTTCACTGAGTGGTTAGTCAAGGGCAAGCCTAGCACATTAGGTGCCGCTTCGGGTGCTGTGGCCGGATTGGTTGCTATTACCCCTGCTTGCGGTTACGTTGGTGTCGTGGGTTCATTGGCAATCGGCTTGATTGTTAGCCCAATCTGCTTGTTGTTTGTGGACAAGATCAAACGCACTTTTGGCTACGACGATGCATTGGATGTGTTTGGCGTTCATGGTATCGGCGGCATTGTTGGTGGTATCCTAACCGGTGTTTTTGTAAGCCCAGCATTGGGTGGCACAGGCGTATACGACTATGTTGCCAACGCTGTAGGCGAGTTTGATATGCTAACCCAAGTCGTTAGTCAGTTGTGGGCAGTTGGTACCGCTGTTGTAGTCAGTAGCGTGGTCAGCTTTGTTGCTTTCAAACTGGTTGACTTGACAATTGGACTGCGTGTCAGCGAAGAGGATGAACGCGAAGGCCTTGACACCACAAGTCACGGCGAAAGTGCTTATCACTAATTGGTAAATTTGTTTACCCAAAAGGCCTTGCGGGGCCTTTTGTCTTTTGTTATAATACTGTTATTGCGTCTGTAGCTAAGTGGAACAGCAGGAGCCTCTAAAACTCCAGAAGCGTGGGTTCGATTCCCACCGGACGCACCACTATAAATACTGACTATGAAAAAACTTATCACTACAATCTTTGCCTTGAGCGCTGGCCTAGTAAGCGCACAAACTGTAGACAACTGGGTCAACGCCGGCGGACAGCCTTGGAAAAATGCCAGCGGTCAATGCTGGCGCAACAGTAGCTGGACTCCGGCCACTGCTCATCCTGACTGCGACGGAGCTCTCAAGGCTCCTCCTCAAGCTCGTGTTCAAGTAACTATTCCACCTCCGGTTGTTCTTCCTCGGGTCGAAGCACCAGAGCCAAAGAAACCAGTGGCAATCAAGAATACCTATCAGGCCGAAACGCTGTTTGATTTTGACAAGAGTGTTATCAAGCCTGAAGGCAAGCAGATTCTCGACAACTTGGTCAACAAGCTCAAGGACATTAACCTCGAAGTTGTTATTGCCGTTGGACACACCGATAGTGTTGGAACTGATGCTTACAATCTGAAGCTGGGTCAGCGCAGAGCCGAGGCTGTCAAAGCATACTTGGTTGCCAAAGGCATTGAAAAGAATCGTGTGTACACTGAAAGCAAAGGCGAACGCCAGCCCGTAGCAGACAACAAAACTGCTCAAGGTCGTGCCAAGAATCGCCGTGTTGAAATTGAAGTTGTTGGTACAACAAAGTAAATAGTCGATGAAAAGCATATACCACGGCACAGCAGGAGCAAATTGTAAACTTCGAGGTCGAAGAACCAAACTCTTGCAGTGTCGTTGTTGTGAACTGTTCAACCCACGGTGGGATGAACGTATGAAGGAAGCCAAAAAGGAAATAAGGAGAAACCAAAATGGCAAAATCGTAGATTGAATATGCATGCAAAGATGTAGTCTTTCACTTTAACAAAAAGCATTTAGAAGACGAGACCATTCCCATGTGGGTCATTAAATTTCATGGCGAAACTATGTACGTCGATCATGTCGAAGCAGACATGCCTTGGAGCACCAAGGAAACACCCGACAATCCCTCCACCAAAGGTTCAATAAAGTTCAAAGAAGTTCTCCTTCAGATTGATGAAGAGAATTGTGCTCGCTTGAGCAAACTTACTGTGATTGACCGGATACGTCTGCGTAATCAAAAGCGTGGTATCACTCGTATCGTGTTTGGCTGGGGAGGCAATATGCACAAGGCATTGGCCGCCAATGAGTTCAAGCACTCAACATTCAAGAACGTGGAAGGTGCTTGTGGCAGCAGTTATGTTGTTTGCGACTTGCTAAAGAAAGAAGAAGCAACGTTTGCCGCATTAAAATACAGTTTTCGTATTCTACAGCCCAACGAAGCCTACTACCGGTTGTACGACAGCAAGGAAAAATGGATAGACGAAATCGACGAGGATGGCGACGAATAAATATCCCATGAATCCAGTGCTCATCCTTGAACATCAACTACCAGAAAATGCTGCTTATCTTGCAACATGGCTAGACCAACACGGAGTTGAGTATCGTGTAGTAAATGCAGGTCGTGGAGAGGCATTTCCCGAATCCATCCGGCCTTACTCTGCTCTTGCTGTCATGGGCGGGGGCATGAGTGCCAACGATGATTTGGAGTCGAACCACCAGGCCATACGACTCATAGTAGAGGCCATGCTGTTGGACATTCCTGTGATAGGACATTGTCTTGGTGGGCAACTCATGAGTCGTGCGCTGGGTGCTACCGTAAAGGTTGCAGACATTCCCGAAATTGGTTGGCAACCCATCAACTACGCCAACCACGAATTAGCACAAAAGTGGTTTGGTACAGACCCCACAGATACTGTGATTCATTGGCATTATGATACGTTCGGCGTGCCACTGGGTGCTACACTGTTGGCATCAAGCCCAAACTGTGCTAATCAAGCCTGGGGCATTGGCAAGCATTTGGCTATGCAATTTCACATCGAAATCAATGAGAAAAAAATTGACAATTGGGTAGCAGAAGATGACGACAAGTGGATGACTGCGAGAGGGTTGTTTGAGTCAGCACAAAGCCGCCAAACCATCTTAAATCGCACTGCCAACCACCTTGCGCAACACCAACGCACAGCAGATCACATTTACACCCACTGGCTAAGTACCACCGAGTGGGCCGGTAAATAACACATGTTTCTGCAAGAGTTATTTGAAAGTCTAAGCCGTGTAGTGTATCACTATACTGGGCCCATGGCTGCACTTAAAATACTAAAGTCAGGTGAATTTCAACTAAGTTCTGCATTAGGCAGCGTAGAACAACAATACATGCCAAAAGGCAAGCCCTATTTCATGAGCACTACCCGAACCAAAACTGGTGGCTATCATCAAGGTGGCATGCGTAGAGGTGTGCTGTTTGTGCTAGACGGCAACTGGTTCAATCAACACTACAAGAGTGGCCCTATAGACTACTGGGGTAATCGCGGCACAGGTATGCGAGCAAGTGAAGCTGAAGATCGTGTGTACAGCTCAGAACCCACTATACCTATTGATGGTGTTACTGCTGTTCATGTATTCCTCAATGTCAGAGAAGATGACGCCGAACAACAAGCACACGATAGTTCCATTGTGCGTGAGTTATTGATTGCTGCCAAAACACAAGGCATACCTACTTATTTTTACAACGACAAAGACTCTTGGCTAGCATTGGACACAAGAAAGACTGCTGATGTTGGTCAACTGACTGGCAGCCGTAAACCCAGTTGGTATCGTCCTCCTCGCCGCAGAAGTTATATGCAGAATTGGCTCGAACTAATGCAAGCCACTGCACAAAATCAACTTAGCAAAGACGCAGACCATACACGTTATAACTTAAATTACGACTATGATCGAGTCGAAGCTGCCAAAGCCCTGGCCAACGACATGAACAATGCTCGCAAACCAGATGCAGGGCAAGAACGCGAAGATGCTGTGAAGATTATTCGTTATATGCAACAACACCGACTCAATACCATTCCAGAATTTGTGGATCACATCTCTGCAAAATGGAAGGCCAAAAAGGCTTGACACATTGTTAATTTTTTGCTATACTGATACACACTTGTAAATAGTTGTATGAGCGAAGAAAACAAACCCCGAAGTTTAAAAGATGCTGTAAAATCGGCTCTTGCGAATAAACACGCTGCTGCCCATCCTGATGCCAAGGGCACCGCAGGGAAAACATCAAAACCCAAAGGGCCTCCGGCTCCCCGAGGATTCCCGGTTCGCAAAGCATCAGGTAGAGGTGGATGATGGCAAACGATTTTGCAAAATTCAAAAATTCAAAGCGCAGGCACAAAGATGACATTGCCATTGCTAGGCAAGTAAGAATTGCAAAACAGCACGGTTTAGGATTCAATGACAAGCAAATCAGCGAGCCACATCGACATTCTAAGCATCATGCAATGGATTGCGGTCAACCAGGATGTTCTCTTTGTGGCAACCCTAGACGCAATAGCTGGTACAAGTCGGAGCGATTAACTCCACAAGAACGCAGGTTGTTTCAGGATATTGAACAACAAAGAGATAAACACTCAAACGGACTAAAAGATGATAACTAAAACCTACTCTAGCGAACGTACCGCCGGACTTTCAAGCCAAACCGCTGTAGAAGCTATTGGCAATCGATATGCACTTATTCTAGTAGGCGCAAGACGCATGCGAGAATTGGGTCGCGGCGATGCCCCTCGAGTAGATCGAGGTCACGGACATGCCGTGACTGCTTTGCTAGAAATCGAAGCCGGTAAAGTAGGCATTGATTACTTGTTGCGCGAACAAGATCTTACAGAACGTAAGCCGCGCAGAGTTCGTAATACTTTCTAACTACACACTTGGTTGACCCAAATATCCTGGTGTGTTACAATACACACTAGGAGAATAACTATGGCAACCACATTTCTTATTTCAGATACCCATTTTGGGCACGAAAAGACCTGTACCACGTTCAAGAGGGCAGATGGTTCGCCACTGCGTCCTTTTTCTTCAGCGGAAGAGATGGACGAATTCATGATCCGGGCCTGGAACGATCGGGTTCGTCCCACAGACAAGGTCTACCACTTGGGAGATGTTGTGATCAACCGCAAGTTCCTGCACGTATTGGGCAGGCTCAACGGCGATAAGGTCTTGATCCGTGGCAACCACGACATCTTTCAGTTGGCGGATTACACACAATACTTCCGTGACATTCGCGGCTACGATGTCAAGAACGGTATGATCTTGAGTCACATCCCGGTGCATGTGGAAAGCCTGGCCAGGTTTGGTACCAACATTCACGGACACTTGCACGCCAATCGTGTGATGCGTATGCGTGGGGTTGATGCCAAGACTGGAGAAGTTCTGTACAGCAACGAGGTTGATACTCGATACCATTGTGTCTGTGTGGAGCAGACTGACTTTGCCCCCATCTCACTGGAAGAAGTGTATGACCGTATTCGTGCAGAAGGCGGCACTGTGGGGTTCCGCAACGGAAACGCCCCAGTAGCAATGTAATACTTGAGTATTACTTTTGGTTAGTGCTTACTAACCTTAAAACCCGCAGTTTTTGCGGGTTATTTTTTTGGGTTGACCAATAATTCACCATTTGCTATAATAATGACATGTTAAGCAAAAAGGAGTTGGTAATGAGTAACTGGGTCAAAGACGGTGAAAAAATTGTTGCTAATTACCTGGGCGAAACTGTTCAGGGCACTGTGATTGAAAGCCGTGTCAAATACGGCGGAAAAGTTCAATATACTGTCAACCTGGACAAACCCATGCAATTCCGCTGGCGTTCGGAGCCCAGCACTCATGTGCTGATTGACAGCGACGAATTGGTTGACCAATAATTCGCCATTTGCTATAATAATGACATGTTAAGCAAAAAGGAGCCAGCAATGACAGCAGTTTATGACACACTGACCCAGCAAGAAAAACGCGAAGTCCGTATGTACGGTTGCACCGAAGCCCAGATGCGCAAAGCAGTGGAGCAGAGCATGACCTATCGCTTTTCGGGACCCGCAATGATGGCCGCTAGCTTGATGAGCGACTGTCAAGAAATGGTCGCACATGGTCCGTATGATAGCGACACACTGGCCAACATCATGGAAGATCAGCGTCAAACGCTGAACCGTGCTAAGTGGATTTTGTTCACTTATTGCATGAAGAACGATTGACCAATAAATCCCGATCTCGTATAATAACTGTATTGCAACAAAGGAGCACTAAATGGGCACTCGTAGTCGTATCGGCGTAATGCATGGCGATAAACTCAAAAGCGTTTATTGTCACTGGGATGGTTATCTGGATCACAATGGTCGCATCCTCCTGGAGCACTATGATTCAGCCAAGGCCAATCATCTTGTAGCCATGGGTGACTTGAGCAGCCTTGCTCCGCAAATTGGTGAAAAACATCCGTTTAGTCAGTTTGATGTTTCCGAAGATCAACGAGTCAATTACGATAACTGGTGCACCTTTTACGGTCGTGACCGTGGTGAAACTGGTACCGAGTTCCAAGTGGACGAGGACTTTGTGAGCTTCATGGAGCGTGTGGATGCCTGCGGTGCCGAGTATTACTACATCATGAAGGATGGTGTTTGGTACTGTGGTGACAGCTATGACTCCAGTTCCATCAGCGGCAAGCTGGTGCCTTTGGCAGAGGCTCTGGCCGATCACGACATTGAACAGGCAGAAGCGACTTGACGAATAATTCAGTCTGCCGTACAATACACACTTACAACATTTTTTCAACCTGACTAACTTAAAGGACACAGCCCATGTCAGACAATCGCACCGTTACTTCCGCTCAAGCACGTAAGAGCATTCTCCGCGCATTCGACAAGAATCGCCCTTTGTTCCTGTGGGGTCCTCCCGGCATCGGCAAGTCTGAACTGGTCGAGAGCATCACCGAAGAACTAGGTGGTCATATGATCGACCTGCGTTTGGGTCAGATGGAGCCTACCGACATTCGTGGTATTCCGTTCTACAACAAAGACTCTGGCAAGATGGACTGGGCTCCCCCAGTTGAAATGCCCGACGAAGAACTGGCTAGCCAGTATCCGCTGATTGTGCTGTTCTTGGACGAAATGAACTCTGCCCCTGCATCTGTGCAGAGTGCCGCGTATCAGTTGATCTTGAACCGTCGTATCGGCAAGTATCGACTGCCCGACAATGTCAAGTTGGTTGCCGCCGGTAACCGCGAGTCGGACAAAGGTGTTACCTTCCGTATGCCCACTCCGTTGGCAAACCGTTTCGTTCACCAAGAGATGCGTGTTGATTTCCCCAGCTGGCAAGAGTGGGCTGTGGCTCACAAAGTCAACAAAGACGTTGTGGGTTACTTGAGTTTTGCCAAGCAAGACCTCTACGACTTTGATGCCAAGAGTTCCAGCCGTGCGTTCGCCACTCCGCGTTCGTGGACCTTTGTGAGTGAACTGTTGGACGACGACAACATTGACGAAGATACCGCAATGAACTTGATTGCTGGTACCATCGGCGAAGGCCTTGCTGTTAAGTTCATGGCTCACCGCAAGATTGCTGGTCGCATGCCTAACCCTGCTGACATTTTGAAAGGCAAGGTTACTACCTTGGATGTCAAAGAAGTGTCGGCAATGTACTCCTTGGTGATATCCATGTGCTACGAGTTGAAAGACGCCGTAGAGAAGAAAGTTGACAGCAAGGACTTCCACTTGATGGCAGACAACTTCCTCAAGTACATGATGGATAACTTCGAAACCGAACTGGTTGTGCTGGGTGCTCGTATTGCGTTGACTACTTACAACTTGCCCATGTTGCCTACCAAGTTGAAAAACTTCGACGCTTTCCACACCAAATACGGCAAGTACATCTTGCAGGCTTCGGCCTAACAGTCTAAGGGGTCGTGTAGGTTTTGCGAAACACGGGCTGTGTTCTACACGGCCCCTTTTCTTTTGTGATGTTATGAAATACAAGGTTATCAAATTAGACGGACGCTATAGTCATAGACATAGATTTAGCCACCTACTGGAGTTCTACAAAGGCCATGTGACCATGTCTAAAGTGCTAGACTATGATCGTGCGTGTCGTTGGTTTGTTGACCATTTTGGTTGGGCCGCAGACGTAGAAG